>Ga0310697_10000263_pt1 | contig 75300 bp, 48 predicted proteins | sample 172DNAGHGlowgp2_FD_203883 | JGI IMG/M metagenome (GOLD analysis project Ga0310697, IMG submission 203883) | Sheep rumen microbial communities from Palmerston North, Manawatu-Wanganui, New Zealand - 1728 DNA GHGlow gp2 (v2) (version 2) | ecosystem: Host-associated > Mammals > Digestive system >...
TGGAAGTCTTGCGAGCCTTTGTTGGAGGTCAGCGCGAGCAGGATCACCCATTTGTCCTCGAAGTTGAGGAAAGGCTCCACGGAGTCCTTGCCCATGTAGGGCGCCACGGTGAGGGCATCGGCCTTCAAGGTGTTGAAGAAGGCACGGGCATAGTTGGCCGAGGTGTTTCCAATGTCGCCACGCTTGGCATCGGCGATGATGAAGATGTCGGGATGGTTGACCTTAATGTATTGGATGGTGCGTTCCAGACTCTGCCAACCTTTGCTGCCATACACTTCGTAGAAAGCCGTGTTGGGTTTGTAGGCCACGGCATACGGCGCGGTCTTGTTGATGATCTGCTTGTTGAATTCGAAAACGGGGTCGTCCATGGCCAACATGTCTTGTGGAATCTTGTTGATGTCGGTGTCGAGGCCGACGCAGAGGAACGACTGCTTTTTCTTGATTTGCTCGAATAATTGCTTCTTATTCATGATATTATGATTCAATATTTTCTTTCAGTCTTTCAGCGTTTTCCGCCATTTGCAGGCGGTTGATGATTTCGGTGAGGTCGCCATCCATGACGGCGGCGAGATTGTAGACGGTCAGGCCTTCCACGCGGTGGTCGGTGACGCGCCCTTGGGGGTAGTTGTAGGTGCGGATCTTCGCCGAACGGTCGCCCGTCGAGACCATGGTCTTGCGCTTGGCGGAGATGTCGCCGATGTATTTCTGGTATTCCATGTCGTAGATGCGGGTGCGCAGTCGGGCCAAGGCGCGTTCGCGGTTCTTGGGTTGGTCGCGGGTCTCGGTGCATTCGATGAGGATCTCCTGGGTTTCGCCCGTGTTGGGGTTTTTCCACATATAGCGCAGGCGCACGCCCGATTCCACCTTGTTCACGTTCTGTCCGCCCGCGCCGCTTGAACGGAAGGTGTCCCACTTTATCTCGCCCTCGTTGATTTCCACGTCAAACTCCTCGGCTTCGGGCAGCACGGCCACCGATGCGGCAGAGGTGTGGATGCGCCCTTGGGTCTCGGTCTTGGGCACACGCTGCACGCGGTGAACGCCCGACTCAAACTTGAGGATGCCATAGCAACCGTTGCCCGTCACGGTGAAGTCGATTTCCTTGTAGCCACCGCTGGCACCTTCGCTCACTGAGGTCACTTCCACCTTCCAGCCTTGGGCTTCACAGAATTTGGTGTACATACGGAAGAGGTCACCGGCGAAGAGGCAGGCCTCGTCGCCGCCCGTGCCGGCACGGATTTCCATGATGGCGTTCTTCGAGTCCTGTGGATCCTTCGGAATCATCATCACGCGGATATCCTGCTCCAGCTGCTCGATGCGCGTTTGGGCGGTGTCCAACTCCTCTTGGGCCATCTTGCGCATCTCGTCGTCTTTCTCCGTAGACAAGATTTCTTTTGCTTCTTCCACATTGGCTTTCAGTGTTTTGTATTCCTTGAAGGCCATGACGATAGGCTCCAAGTCCTTATAGTCCTTGTTGAGCTTGACGAACTTTTTCATGTCGGAAGCCACGGCAGGATCGGCGAGCTGTTCGCCCATTTCCTCCCAGCGGTGCTTTATCGTTTCGAGTTTTTCGGTGATGTCCACGGTATTTGTATAAGGATTAGTTTTTTACCCATTTCCCGCATTGAGCAGAATTTGAATTGTATGCTTTCCAGAAATAGATTCCAGATGGCCAACTTTCGGTGTTGATGCGAATTGCAGTTTCAGATACGGATTGACTGAATATTTGAAGGCCCGTCATGTCATAAACTATGACATGCGTAAAAGGAGTGTCGGCTTGAATAGTAAACTGGTTCGTTCCTGGATTGGGAAAAATGGTAGTCTGGTTGGTAGTGTATAATTCTGATGTGCTGTTGGTGCTTATGTATCTTGCTCGAAATGATTGGATATAGTCGCAAAGGATAGACACCCCATCATTATAACTGACAATGGTTTTTGTATTGTAGTCACTATCAACCCATTCACCGTCAACATAATCTTTCCATTTTGCTTCTGTGAAATTCCCCGAACCGTCAAATGAATATTCGCAAGCTGTAAAGTCAACCCATTCCTCGTTTTGCCATTTTTGTGTACTATCTATTACAAGGCGACCGTTTGAAATAAAATTGGTCGCACGGTATCTGTTTATCCATTCGTCGTCCCATGACTGGGAAATAATGTATGCTCTTTCTTCTTCAGGATGGTATTCGTATGTTTGTTTTTCATAATTGTACCAATTTTGTTCTGAAGAATTCCAGATCTGATGAATCATGTCTGATATCTTGCCGTTTACATAACTAAATTGGTACCAATCAATGTCAGTCCATCCTGATGAAGGAAGCCATCTTTGATAGTATTTGGAGGTCAAATTGTCATTTTCATATTCGTATAGAAAGCGGGAATAATAACGACCTTGGTCGGGCCAATAGATGGCTTCTCTCAACAAGTGGCCATCTTCATCATATTCATATTGAAACTCTTTATGGCTATCCTCATAACCTTCTCCTGCCCAATTCGTTTGGAGTATTACAGACACCCTGTCCTGATTGTCGTATGTGTATTCTTTGATGGTATAATACTGCCATTGCCCATTAGGTTTTTGTAGCTCACTTCTATAACTTGTCAGTCGGCCATCCTCATCATAGTCAAATGAATATCGATATGATTGCCGCCATTGATTGTAGTCCTGAATATATGCATATTCCATTATCTGATAGACATTACCATCAGGAAGATAAGTGAAGATGTATTTGTAATTGAGAAGATAATGGTATCCACCAGAACCGTTATACCATTCACTCCAATATAGCGTGTCCAATAGATAATTTGAGTTGCAATGGTGACCTTCATAGTAAGAACTTTCGGGAAAGAAAGCGTTAATGAACGTTTGTCCGTCTGTAGTTTGTGCGTCTGAAATGCCATGAAACAGGCAAACTAAAACTAATGATAAAATAAGAGTTTTTTTCATGATGGTTATAATTTTGATGGTTTTAATACTCAAACGTTCCAAACTCACTCTTAATCGTCAATTTCTTTTGCTCGGATGCCTCCACATGGCCAATAATCTGGCTGTCAATGTTGAATTCTTTTGCGATGGCAATCATCTCATTGGCGGCTTTTTCATTGGTGTAAATCTCCAAACGGTGGCCCATGTTGAAGACCTTGTACATCTCGTGCCAGTCGGTGCCTGAGGCGGCTTGGATCATCTTGAACAAAGGCGGCAAAGCCAACATATTGTCTTTCACGATGTGCAGCTTGTCAACGAAGTGCAACACCTTAGTCTGGGCACCGCCGCTGCAATGGATGATGCCGTGGATTTGCTTGCGGAACTCCTTCAATATCGGGATCATCAGCGGGGCGTAGGTGCGGGTGGGCGAGAGGATGAGCTTACCCACGTCAACGCCAGGGACTTCGGTCGGGTCGGTGAGTTTGTGCGGACCGGAATACACCAAGTTTTCAGGGATGCTGTGGTCGTAGCTTTCATCGTATTTCTCGGCCAAATAATGGTTCAGCATGTCGTGGCGGGCCGAGGTGAGGCCGTTGCTGCCCATGCCGCCATTGTAGCTGTCTTCGTAGGTGGCTTGTCCGTAAGAAGCAAAAGCCACGATCACATCGCCGGGCTGCAGGTTGTTTTCAATCACTTCATCGCGGCGGATTCTTGTCGTCACGGTGCTGTCGACGATGACGGTGCGTACCAAGTCGCCCACGTCGGCGGTCTCGCCACCGGTGAGGTAGATGCCGATGCCGAGCTTGCGCAGTTTCTCCAAGAAATGTTCCGTGCCGTTAATCAAGGCGGAAATCACTTCGCCAGGAATCAGGCTCTTGTTGCGCCCGATGGTGGAGGAGAGGAGCATGTTGTCGGTCGCGCCCACGCAGATGAGGTCGTCGGTGTTCATCACCACGGCGTCTTGCGCCACACCTTCCCACACGCTCATGTCGCCAGTCTCTTTCCAATAAAGGTAGGCCAACGACGATTTGGTTCCCGCGCCGTCGGCGTGCATGATGTTGCAATAAAGCGGGTCGCCACCGAGGATGTCGGGGATGATTTTGCAAAAAGCGTTGGGATACAAGCCTTTGTCAAGGTTCTTGATGGCGTTGTGGATGTCTTCTTTTTCGGCTGATACGCCGCGTTGGCTGTAACGATTGTCCATGTTTTTTTGACTTCGGGACTTCGGGACTTCGGGACTACGGGTTGGAAGTCTCGCAGTCCCGTAGTCTCGCAGTCTCGCAGTCAATATTATTTAAACTTCAATTTTTTCTCTTTCGTGTCAAACTCAAAGTTGCCAAGTTGCTTCATGTTCTTCTGTCCAATGACCCATTGCTCGACCATGCGGCTCACCACTTTGCACTCCACGTTGTAGAGCGAGCGACCAGCGATGCGCACTTCCTTGATGACGAAGATGGCGTCGTTGGCGATGCCACCTGTGGTGAGGATCTTGTCGACGTCGCCCTTGAAGTCGTCGGCGGTGATGCGACCGTCTTTCAGCAGCTCCAAGGCGCGGCTCTCCGAGACGCAGAAATCGGCGTTCTGGCTGTAGGTGAAAGGCTCGTTGTAGCCGTCCACGCGGGCGAAGAAATTGAAGTAACCTTTATTGTTGACGGTAAATTGCTCAGTTTGTTCTTCTTGCGGGTTGATCGCGATGTTGACGGTGCCGCCTTCGTTGATGTGCTCACGAGGCACGAAGTCCTTGCTCAGGATGCGGAACTCTGTGCGGCGGTTCATTTGGTGGGCGGCTTCCTTCACGTCATTGTTCGGCAGTTTGTTGATGAAGTCCTCGGTGAGTCTCGTGCCGGCCTTGAAGGTATAGCCCTTCACGGTCATGTCTTTCTGGATGGTACGCGGCACACGCTCACCGTAGCCCTTGGCAGTCAGGCGGAGCGGGTCGATACCTCTGATAATCAGGTAGTCGACGACGCTTTGGGCACGTTTTTGCGACAGGATGTCGTTGTGCTCGTCGGTGTCGCGGGCATCGGTGTGCGAAGCCAACTCGATGGTGATGGTCGGGTTGATTTGCAGGGTTTCGATCAGGCCTTGCAGCGAGTCCTCAAATTGGGGTTTGAGGTCCCATTTGCCCAAATCGTAAAGGATGTCGGGCAGCATGATGGGTTCTTGCGGGATGGGTTCGATGTCGTATTCTTTCTCGAAGTCCTTGCTGAACTCAAGTCCAATAGTGGTTTCTTGTGCGCTGAGTGTGAAGTAGTTGTCCTTGTCGATGGTAATGTCGTAGGTCGTGTTCTTGTTCATCTGGCTCTCGCTGAAATTGAAGTAACCTTTGTCGTTGGTGCGGGTCATGTTGTTCGAGCCGTCGCTGCCCACCATGCGCACTTGGGCGTTGCTGACATATTGCTTCGTCTTGGCATCTTTGACAGTGCCTGAGAAGGTGAACAAGATAGGCGGTTCCTCAAAGTAGTAGATGTTGTCCAAAGCACGGCTATTGCCACGGTTGGATGAGATGAAGCCGCGTTCCTCGGTTGGGTGGAACACGATGCCGAAGTCGTCGCCAGTCGAGTTGATGGGGTATTTCAGGTTGCGCGGCTCGCCCCATTGGCCGCTGGTGTCCATCGAGCTGACGAAGATGTCGAGGCCACCCATGCCGCCGTGACCATCGGAGGCAAAATATAATACGGTGTCGTATCTGAGGAAGGGGAACACCTCGTTGCCGGGCGTGTTGATGCGCTCGCCAAGGTTGAAGGGGTGTTTGAAAGGCTCTGTGGCATTGTCGCGCATGGCCACCCAGATGTCGTTGCCGCCAAAGCCGCCCTTGCGTTCGGCAGCAAAATAAAGGATAAGTTCGTCGCGCGAGAGGGTCGGATGACCTACGATGTCCAGGGTGTCGACGCCGGCGATTTCAACCGGACGTGCTTCCGAGAAGGCTCCCCCACTCTTTCCGGCCACCATGATTTGGCAGCCGCTTTTGCGGTGGGCATTGTTTTGGCAACGGGTGAAATACATTTTGGTGAAACGGTCATTCATGAAAGGCGTGCCTTCGCTGGCTTTGGTGTTGACGTTTTCGGCCTCGTCAGCGAGCACCGGTGTGCTCCAGTCGCCTTTGCGGTCTTGTTTCGAGGTGAAGAGGTCGGCAAACTCCTGTCCGGTGATGCCGTCTTTCTCCTTGCCAGTGGCGGCATCGCGGGTTGAGGTGAAGATGATTTCGTTGTAGTTGTTGTTGAGCCATGTGGCGCAATAGTCCGAGTCCTTGGTCGAGTTCACCTTTTTCAGCTCCGTCAGCTCGTATTTCGATGGGTTTTCCATCCATTCCGCAATCATTTTGGTGGTCTCCACGCCAAGCGGGCCTCGCGGGTCGTCGGGCATTCGCTGGGAATAGATTTCATACATCTCGATGGCATCGTTGAACTTTTCGTTTATCTTGTAGGTCTCGGCGAGATAGAGATAGAGTTCGGGATGCGTGTTGGGATATTCGGTCTTCAGCAGACGCTTGTAGTAAGGTTCGGCACGTTTGGTAAGGCCGATAAGGCGGTAGCATTCAGCCATTTGGAAGCTGATACGGTTGCGTTCGTCTTTGTTGCGGCGCACCTTGCGGTAGGCTTTCTTGTAGCGATCGGCGGCCTCGGTGTATTGCTTGCGTCCAAAGGCAAGGTCGGCGTTCTTGGCTGGGTTTCTTCTTTGTGCGTAAAGGTCGGAACTCATGAAGATGAAAAGTGCCGACATGATGATCAGGATATATCTTCTCATAGGCGTAAATTCTCTCATTTGCAAACGCGGAACACTCGTTTTTATTATTGGGCAAAAGTACAACATTTCGGGGAAACAGCGAAAGAGTTTGGCAAAAATGTATCGGTTGGCCCACAAAAAACAACCAAATTTTTGATTAACGGAAAAAAACAGGGCGACCAAAACAAAAAAACATCTTCATTATTGATGGAAAGCAAAAAACACCTAATATTGCAAGCGAAAAAACACACTACATAACAACAAACAAAACCTTACAGCCATGAAAAGGACTTTTACCATTCTCGTAGCACTCACAATGAGTGGAATTACCGCTTATGCGCAAATGCAATCCCGCATCGGATACGATTTTGCCACGCCCAATATCGGGGCTACCCTTAATGCCATGCGGCCTTCAGGCGACTTGAAAGTGAACACCCAACCTGCCCGAAGCGGCGGCACCGGAACCTATGAAGACCCTTACATTGTCGGCTCGGCAGAAGAGTTGGCCGAAATCGCGACCCGTGTCAACAGTGGCACCGAAGCCACTGGTACCATTTTCCCCAATGGCAATCCAGGCTATGCCGACCAATATTTCCTGATGGACAAAGACATTGACCTCAGCGACTATACACCCTGGACGCCCATTTCTATCCCTGGGGAGAAAATCTTTTTTGGCCACTTCGATGGCGGCAACCACACCATCACCCACCTCACCACCGACTTCAGCACCAACAACTCCAACCAAGGCCTATTCTCGGTCATTGGCGCCAATGCCTCCATCAGCAACCTCAAAATTAGGGACAGCCATGTCACTGGAGAAATCTACACTGGATCCTTTGTCGGTGCGGCAGGAGAGAACTCCCAAATCATCAATTGTCACAACTATAGCGACGTGAATGCCACCTATTATTATTGTGGCGGCATCGCTGGCGCAAGCTGGGGCGCAATTGTGAATTGCTCCAACGCAGGCAACATCACCTCCAACCAAGACTTCATCGGAGGCATCGTCGGCGACTTCTACGGCACCATCATGTCATGTATCAATACGGGAAACATAAGCGGAACCACATCCACCGGAGGCATCGTCGGCTATAGTGCCAATGCAGAAATCGCCCACAATATCAATGCCGGAAACATCTATGCCTCAAGTGGATACTCAGGTGGTGTGGTCGGTTTCGTCACAAACTACGATTCCGAAAACACCTCTACCGAGCTGCTCAATTTTGGTGGTTGCTACGGTCCTAACATCAAGGCCGTCATCGGTCGTCTATGGACCGAAAACGGACAGCCCAGCCATGCCAGCAACTGCTACTACGACCGTCAGATGACCGACAAAACGGGCGTCACCCCCGGCAACGACGTGGAAGGAGTGGTTGAGCCTCGTTTCACCCATGAGCTTATCGGATTCAATATGACCGAGGAATTAGGGCATACTTGGACCTACGGCAACGAAGTATATGGCTGGAACTTCTACGAAGACAACTACCCCACCCCCGACAGCTGGGTTCATTACAACGAGACTCGCTTCGTGGCCGCCGCTCCTGCAAGATTGCGCTATGTCAACGAATTGGACTATGACCGTTTCAATAACGTGCGTGACGACTTTCACATCTTCAACGATTTTTACGGACTCACTTGGGAAAGCGCCACTGGCAAGGTTAGTTTTTTCGAAAATATCGCGCAACTGCTTGAAACAGGACGAGATACACTCATTGTCAACCTCGACGATGCCCGCAAAGAAATCATCATCGAAATCACCGACATGCTTGGCACCGATGAAACCGCAGCCTCGGATCTGATTGTATATCCCAATCCGACCAACGACATTCTCACTATTGAAGGAATGGAAATCGTTGAAACACAAGTTGTCAACGCCCTTGGCCAGCAAGTCATGAGCTTCAAAGGAAACAAGGCGCACTTGGGACACCTTTCGCAAGGCGTTTATCTGCTGAAATCAACCGACAAGAATGGCTTCATACAGCAAAACAGGGTTGTTGTGAGCCATCCACAATAGAAAAAAACACAGCAGCCGGGAAAACCAAAGGAAAAAAGTTGTATTTTAGCCGACTAATTCGTAGCAGAATTGTTGGCCGTCGAACTGCTTAATTGACAAGCAGACAACCGCGAACATTCACGACAATCCACGAATCAACAATTAAACGATTAAACAATAAACGATCAACACAATGAGCACTATCAAAGATTTGGAACCGAAAGGCGTGTTCAGCAACTTCTACAGCCTGACGCAGATTCCGCGCCCTTCGAAGAAAGAAGCCAAGGTAATCGCCTTCATGAAGCAATGGGGCGAAGACCACGGCCTTGAGACCATGGTCGACGACTGCGGCAACGTCATCATCCGCAAACCTGCCACGCCCGGCATGGAAAACCGCAAAGGTGTCATTCTGCAAGCCCACCTCGACATGGTACCGCAAAAGAACGCCGACAAGGTGCACGACTTCGAGACCGATCCGATTGAGACCCACATCGAAAACGGTTGGGTGAAGGCCAACGGCACCACCCTCGGCGCCGACGACGGATTGGGAGCCGCCGCTGCCATGGCCGTCCTCGAAGCCACCGACCTGCAACATGGCCCCATCGAGGCCCTCTTCACCATCGACGAAGAAACCGGCATGACCGGAGCCAACCTGCTGAAACCCGGCATCCTCAACGGCGACATCCTGATGAACATGGACTCGGAGACCGAAGGTGAGCTTTACGTGGGCTGCGCCGGCGGTGTCGACACTATCGGCACTTGGACACCTACATATGAGGACGTTCCCGCTGGCATGACGGCCTATCGCCTGTTCGTAAAAGGCCTGAAAGGCGGCCACTCTGGCATGGACATCAACCTTGGCCGCGCCAATGCCAACAAGGTGATGAACACCCTGCTGCTGATGGCAGCTGAGAAATACGGCCTGCGCCTCGCTTGCATCGACGGCGGCAGCCTGCGCAACGCCATCCCACGCGAAGCCGAAGCCATCGTGGTCGTCCCGACCTGCAAGATGGAAGAATTTGCGAAGTTCGTCCCTGAATTTGAAGCCATCTGCAAGGAAGAGTTCGCCAAGACCGAACCCGACCTCGCCATCATCTGCGAAGCCGCTGAGATGCCCAAACAGGTCATCGACGTGAAGACGCAAAACAACCTCTTCACCGCCATTGCCCGCTACCCCAATGGCGTCATCGCCATGTCGAAAGACTTTGAAGGCACTACCGAAACTTCGAGCAACTTAGCCACCATTAAGATGGAAGACGGCAAGATCACCTGCGCCGCACTGACCCGCAGCCTCGTCGATGCCGACAAGGACAAGCTCGCCGAGCAAATCCGCAAGAACCTCACCGATAATGGCGCCGAGGCCCACTCGACTGGCGACTACCCCGGCTGGAAGCCCAACATCAACTCGACCATCCTCAACCTGATGAAGAAAGTCTACCAAGACAAGTTCGGCAAGGAAGCCAAGATCATGGTCGTCCACGCCGGACTGGAATGCGGCATCCTCGGCTCGAAGTACCCGAACTGGGACATGGTCTCGTTCGGTCCTACCTTGGTTCACCCCCACTCGCCCGACGAAGCCCTGCTCATCGAGAGCGTGCAGCCCTTCTGGGACCTCATCGTCGAAACGTTGAAGAACATCCCCGAAAAAGAAGCCGTAGCATAAAATACTAATAACTAACAACTTGAAAAAGGCGGAACCAAATTTGATTCCACCTTTTTCATTTTTTTCGGAAAAAATGTTGGAGCAAAGGAAATTCTTTGTACTTTTGCAGCCCGATTGAAAGGGATTTCAGTGTAAAAAAGAACAAATAAATAAGATACAGAGATGAAGCGCACTTATCAACCATCAAACAGAAAACGTAGAAACAAACACGGTTTCAGAGAAAGAATGTCAACGGCTAACGGCCGTAAAGTCCTGGCCCGCAGAAGAGCCAAAGGCAGAAAAAAACTTACAGTTTCTGACGAGTATTAATTTTCGGAAGCCGTTATATTTCTTATTTAAGGTAACGAAGGCGACCCCGCAAGGGAATCGCCTTTTGTTGTTTTTCTTGTCGCAAACCGCGTCCCGCAGTTTGACTATAAAACGACACATTTTTGAATTGCGAGACGCAATTCACGACAATTTCTCGCAACGATAGATGATTTCCTCTCCCCTACGCGCCAAGTGCATCCTTTCGCGTTGTTCATTTGGAATCTCAAAGTAAATCTTGTCCTCCGTCACCTTGAAGCCAGCCTTGCGCAGCACGTCGGCATAATCGCGGCCAAACTGGCGCACATGGTCGTATTGCCCAAACAGACGTTCGCGTTCTTTCGGGTCGGTGACGCTCGGGTCTTCGAAAGTATCCACATCTGGGTTGATGGGCACCAGCAAAATGGCCCAGCCGCCAGGCTTCAGGATGCGTTTGATTTCGGCGAAGGCCTTGTTGGCATCGTTGACGTGTTCAAGCACATGGTTACAGATGACCACATCGTAGGTGTCGCTCGGCTGGTCGATGGCGGTAACATCCAAATGCAAGTCAGCGATGGGCGAATCGAGGTCGGCGGTGGTGTAATCGATGTTCTTCAAGGCTCTGAAACGTTTCAGGAAAGGCTGCTCGGGCGCAAAATGCAACACTTTCAATGGTGCGGTAAAGAAATCCGTCTTCTCCTTCAGATAAAGCCACAGCAAACGATGGCGTTCGAGCGACAAACACTTGGGGCACAAGCGGTTGTCCATAGCCTTGCCATAGCCGTATGGCAGAAACTTTCGGAAATGTCCGCCGCAAACGGGGCATTCCACCTTGTTGCCCAAATAAAACGGACGAATCAAAACACTAAACAGATAGCTCAATTTGATGAGCCACTGACGGGGAAAAATTTTCGTGAACAGGGAGATGAGTTTTTTCATTTCAAAAATAGATGATTGATAACGCAAAAATACACAAAGAAACTTTATCTTTGCAAAAAATTCGGAAAATGCTGTTTTCAATCATCATACCCGTCTACAACCGGCCGCAGGAAGTTGATGAGCTGCTGGAAAGCCTTTGCGCGCAGACTTTCAACGACTTCGAGGTCGTTGTTGTGGAGGACGGATCGACGGAAAAATGCGAGGAAGTCTGCCAAAAATATGCGGACAAGTTGAACTTGAACTATCACTTCAAGCCCAACAGCGGCCCCGGCCCGTCGCGCAACTACGGTGCCGAACGCAGCCAAGGCGAATACCTTATCATATTGGACTCGGACGTCATCGTGCCAGAACGTTATCTGGAAATCGTCAAAAGCGAGCTTGACTGCGAACCTTGCGACGCCTTCGGTGGTCCCGACCGCGCCCATCCGTCGTTCACGCCCATACAGAAGGCCATCAACTATGCGATGACCTCGTTTTTCACCACGGGCGGCATCCGTGGCGGCAAGCAGAAGTTAGACAAGTTTTATCCGCGCAGCTTCAATCTTGGCATCAAGAAGTCGGTTTTTGAAGCCTTGGAAGGCTTCGCTCCTATGCGCTATGGCGAGGACATCGACCTGAGTACCAGAATCTTTTCCAATGGATATTCCTGTCGGCTTTTCCCAGAGGCTTTCGTTTACCACAAGCGCCGCGTCAAGTTTAGTTCGTTTTTCCGGCAGGTGAAACACTCGGGCGAGGCGCGTGTCATCCTGAAAAAGAAATACCCCGACACCTTCAAGCTCGTGCATCTGCTGCCTGCGGCCTTTGTCGTGGGCAACCTGTTCTTGGTCGTCATGGCACTCTTCCACCACTGGCTTTGGCTTGCCCCTATCCTACTCTACTGCATGATGGTCTTCGTCGACTCTCTGATAAAAAACAAAGATATGAAAGTCGCATTACTTTCTGTTCCAGCGGCTTATGTGCAACTTTTCGGTTATGGAACAGGATTCATCAAAGCCTCATGGAACGACATTTTACGCAAAAAAATGCCATCGCAAGGGGAAAAAACGTAATTTCGCAGCACCTATATATAATATACCATGGGAGGATTTTGGAAGATACTGCTTACCGCCGTCTTGATTTTCTACGCTTTCAACATGATTATCAACTTGATATTCAGGAGAAAAGCAAGAAAACTGCAACGGCAAATGGAAGAAAGCCTAAACAACGACCGCGTTTCGCAAACTGAAGACGAAACAAAGCCCCATGTCGACCCAAACATTGGAGAATACACTGATTACGAAGAAGTTGAATAGAACAAAACAAACATCATGAAGAATACTTTTTTCCAAAAGAACAAAAATGTACTTAGCATCGTGGCCGCCATCATCGCCTTTGCGGTCATCACGCTGGTTTATTTCAGCCCGGTGCTGCAAGGCAAACGCATCAAACAGCATGACATCGAGATGCATCTCGGTATGTCACAAGAGATTACAGAGTTTCGTGAGGCCACAGGTGAACAGACCTTATGGACCAACGCTCCCTTCGGTGGTATGCCCGCTTGGAACATCTCCGTGCCCGCGAAAGGCAACCTTACCAACCCGATTTACAAGGGTCTGAGTTTGGGATTTCCACACCCCATCGGTTCCGTATTCATCTGTATGTTAGGCTTTTTCATCCTGCTCTTGGTACTCGATTGCAGTTTCTGGATCAGTTTCATTGGTGCCATAGCCTATGGTTTCACGTCCTACCTATTCATCGTCATCGGGGCGGGACACAACGCCAAGGCCATGGCCATGGCCTATATGGCTCCCGTCATCGCGGGCGTGTTGCTGGCCTACAAAGGCAAATACCTGTGGGGCTGGATTTTGACTGCTTTCGCGTTGGCCTTTGAGGTGCGCACCAACCACCTACAAATCACCTATTATTTGGCCCTTACCATCGTCATCTTGGTCATCGCGGAGTTCATCAGCGACATCAAAAACAAGAAGTTAGGGCATTTCTTCAAAGCCTCGGCGGGATTGGTAGTGGCTGCCATCATCGGCGTATTAACCTGCTCAACAGCACTTTATGGAAACTATGAATTCGGAAAGGAAACCACCCGTGGCAAACCGGTGCTGACACGCAACGAAGACAACCAAACCCGTGGCCTCGACCGCGACTACATCACCCAATGGAGCTATGGCAAGGGCGAGACCTGGAGCCTGCTGATTCCCAATGCCAAAGGTGGCGCTTCGGCCTATATCGGCAAGCAAAATCCCGCCTTGGACAAGGCCGACCGCCAATTCAGGGAAAGCATCGCACAGAGCAACGCCTATTGGGGCGACCAACCCGGCACAAGCGGCCCCGTGTATGTGGGCGCCATCGTCGTGTTCCTCTTCGTCCTCGGAGCCTTGACCGTGAAAGGCAAGCTGAAATGGGCCTTGCTCATCGCCACCCTGCTCTCCATCCTGCTCAGCTGGGGAAAGAACTTCATGGGCTTCACCAACTTCTTCTTGGACTATATACCTGGTTACGACAAGTTTAGGGCGGTCAGCATGACCTTGGTCATCGCTGAAGTAACCATGCCGTTGCTAGGTTTCTTGGGCTTGGCCGAAATCGCCAAGAGCCCTGAGAGTTTCAAGCAAAACATGAAGAAATTCTACATCGCTTTGGGCGTCACGGCGGGCATCTGCCTCGTGTTCTACATCGCGCCCAAAGTATTCTTCAACTTCCTCAGCCAAGGCGAAGCCGAGCAGTTTGCGGCCATGAGCAAAGGCAAGGACGGAGCACTTTACGCCAACTTCGCCACGCAACTTGAGAACGTGCGCGTAGCCATCTTCCGCAAGGACGCGATGCGCAGCCTGCTGTTCATCATCCTCGCCGCCGTGCCGCTGTTCCTCTACGGCAAGGGCAAGCTGAAAGGCCAAGTCGCCTTCCCCATCCTCGCCGCGTTGGTGCTCATCGACATGTATCCCGTCGACAAGCGCTACCTCAACAACGACAAGTTCGTGAGCCAGCAGAAATACGACAAACCCTTCACCGCCACGGTGGCCGACAAAGCCATACTGGAAGACAAGGCACTGGATTTCCGCGTGGCCGACATCACCAAAGACATGTTCAACGATGCCAGCACCTGCTATTTCCACAAGTCGTTAGGCGGCTATTCAGGCGCGAAACTGCGTCGCTACCAAGACGTGATTTCACAATACCTTGGCGGCGAACTCAACCAACTCCGCAAGGCCCAAACCGCACAAGACCTAATGCTGAGTTTGGAACAGCAAAAAGTCGTCAACATGCTGAACACCAAGTATGTCATCTACAACCCCAACGCCCAGCCCTTCCCCAACCCTTACGCGATGGGCAACGCTTGGGTCGCGAAAGACATCCAATGGGTCGACACGCCTAATGACGAAATCGACGCCATAGGCACCACCGACCTGCAGCACACGGCCATCGTCAACAAGGAATTCGAGCAACAGATTGGGAATTACAGACTTACGGACAGCATTTTACCCGAAATCACGTTGGTGGATTATCAGCCGAATAAGTTGACCTATCGATTCAAAGGCGTTCCGACAGGTTCAACGGCCTCCAACTTCCTGGTGGTTTTCTCCGAGATTTGGACCTCGAAAGGCTGGACGATGTACGTCGACGGGCAAGAACAGCCCTTAATGCGTGCCAACTACATCTTGCGTTCAGCGTTGATTCCCAGCGGCGACCATGAGATCGTGATGGAATATGCGCCCAAGGCCTGGACAGTGGGCAACACGGTCTCGTTCGTCAGTTCGCTCATCATGATTTTGGGCCTGATTGCAGCCTTGATTTACACAGGTCGCCTCAAAAGCATGGAAGGTAGCGCCGCCTCTTTTGGCATACTTGGCGCCATAATCTACACTTTCTTCCCCAAGAAAAAAGAAAACGAATGATGAAGCGCGTTCTGATCATCACATACTATTGGCCCCCATCAGGCGGCAGCGGCGTGCAACGTTGGCTGAAGATGTCGAAATACCTGCCCGAGTACGGCTGGCAGCCCGTGATTTACACTACAGAAAACGCTGAATATCCGATCGTTGACCCCTCATTGGAGAAAGATGTCTCGCCCAAAGTCGAAGTCATCAGACGCCCCATTTTTGAGCCCTACACCTTTTACAAAAAGTTCCTCGGCATCAAGCAGGAGGAGACCGTGAAGATGGGTTTCATCGAGGAAAAAGAGAAGAAAAAAAGCTGGAAGACCGACCTCTCGCTGTGGATTCGCGGCAACCTTTTCATCCCTGATGCCCGTCGCTGGTGGGTGAAGCCATCGGTGAAGTACCTGAAAAACTACCTGAAAGCACACCCCGTTGATGCCATCATCAGTACGGGTCCACCCCACTCCATGCACCTGATTGCCATGAAGTTGAAAGAGGAATTGGGGCTTCATTGGATTGCCGACTTCCGCGACCCCTGGACCGAGATCGACTACTACCATGACCTGCACCTCACCCGTTGGGCCGACCGCAAGCACCACAGATTGGAGAAAGAGGTGCTGACCAAGGCCGACAAGGTGGTCACCGTGGCTCCCGACGGCGCGAAACGGCTCGGGCGCATCGGCAACCGCAATGTCAGGGTCGTCTACAACGGCTTCGACCGCGACGACGATGCCACGACAACCGTTGTCAAACCCGAAAAGTTCACCATCACCTATCTCGGCGTGCTGTCGAAGATTCAGAACCCCGAAAAACTATGGGAAGCCCTTGGCGAGTTAGCCAGAGAAAACGACGGATTTGCCAACACACTAAAAATCAACATGATTGGTCAAATCGACAGTTCAGTTGTGAAAGCTATTGAAAAGCGAGGACTGAGCCAGTATGTCAGCTATTCGCCTTACATCCCACACGACCAAGTGTCGGCGGTGCACCGCAGTTCCACCCTGCTCTTGCTCCTGCTCATGCCCGACAGCGAGCCACGCGCCAAGGGGCTGCTGACCGGCAAGCTCTTCGAGTATTTGGCCTCGGGCCGTCCCATCCTCTGCATCGGTCCCGAAGACGGCGACGCGGCGAGGATCTTAAACGAAACGGGCGCCGGAACGACAGTCAGTTTCGGAAACAAGGAGAAGATGAAGGAAGTGTTGGGCGACTATTATGCTAACTACCTCGAGGACAACCTTCCTGACAATGCAAACGAAGCCATTGAACGATACTCAAGGAAAGCCTTAAGTCGCCAATTTGCAGAGCTTTTGGACAAACAAAACTAAACAAGCCATGGACAAAGACTATTGGAAAGACATCTATTCAAAACCGTCAGAAGGAGAACGACCTTCTTTATTTGCACAATATATAGCCACCACTTTTCAATTGAGTGGGAAAAGAATCATCGAATTGGGTTGTGGGAATGGCCGCGACGCCATTTTTTTTGCCAATGCTAACGCCAATGTGACGGCTATCGATCAGTGTGACAACATCATCGAATTACTAGACGGCCGTTTTAAGAAAGTCGACAATCTAACATTCAAATGCCTCGATTTCACTTGCTTGGATGACATGATGCCTTTCGATTTCGTATATTCACGCTTCACGCTTCATTCGATATCCAAGGGACAAGAACAAAAAGTTGTGAAATGGGCACATCGCAATCTTAACCCATATGGGAAACTATGCATAGAGGTTAGAGGACAAAAAAACGAGATTTTTCAAGTGGGGATACCTGTTGAAGGAGAGCCAGATGCTTTTATTTTGAACGATCATTACAGAAGGTTTCTCAACTTTGAATCTTTCTGCGACGAACTAAAAACCATCGGCTTTCGAATCGACTACGCCAAAGAGGAGAAAGGTTTTGCCCCATACAATGGAACAAACGAAACCTATATCAGGATAATCGCTTCAAAACAAGAATAATGGAAGATTTCTCCCAATACAACGGCGAGGGAACAACGCTTCGCAAAATGCAACTTCGCCTTTTGGACATCCTTACCGAGATTGACAAAATCTGCCGGAAGCACGATATTCAATACTGGATTGATTTCGGGACATTACTCGGTGCAGTGCGACACAGAGGTTTCATCCCATGGGACGACGACATCGATGTCGCCATGCCAAGCGAAGACTACCGCCGTTTTTTGGAAATCGCGCCAAAGGAGCTCCCCGACAATTTGTTCCTCCAGACCCAATCAACAGACACCTCCTATCACTTCCTGCTCAACAAGGTGCGCGACAAAAACTCATTTTTCATTACCCAGCACGAAGACTTCACAAAAGACTACAACAAAGGGTTGTACATTGACATATTTGAAGTGGTCCCCTATCCCCAGGTCAATCCAAGATTCCAAAAGAAATTGCTTCGATGGCTCTACAAAACCAACTTCTTTTTTTCGGTAAAACAAAGCGTCACATTAAAAAACCATTTGGCCGCCATCAGTTTTCCTATCATTAAAGGCTCTTTGAATCTAGTTTGGGCCATACTGAATCTGAAGTCCAAAAACAAGTTCGGATATGAAAAACGCTTTAGTCCATACGGCAATTCCTACACTGCCGACATGATTTTCCCATTGAAGGACATTGTTTTTGAAGGAAAAACCTTTTTGGCGCCAGCCAATCCTGACCGTTATCTCACAAGCATATACAAGGACTACATGCGTATCCCTCCCGAAGAGAAGCGCGTCACACACATCATCCATGTCGAAATGCGCTAACCCATGAAAATCGCTATCGTTTCGCAAGGCATTCCCACCAGTCGATATCCTCTCAACGGAGTTTTCGAGTTCGACCAAGCTAAGGCCCTCGCCAAGGCTGGCATCGAAGTTGCTCTTATCGCCATCGACTTCAGGTCGGGGAAGTTCAAGAGGAAATATGGACTTATGGAATATGAGTCCGAAGGCGTCAGCATATTCGAACTGTCGCTACCCATAGGTGTTTATCGCAGGGCGCTTCCGATACTCCAAAGGCTTCTGCTCATCCCCTTCAAAGCCATGCTGAAAACATTTGGGAAGCCACAAATCGTCCATGCGCATTTCTATAGCATCGCTGCCATCGCCTGCAAGCTGAAAAAGAAATACGACATCCCCTTCATCGTCACAGAGCACAGCAGCAAACTCAACAAGCCCATCCAAGGCATTAGCAAACTTGACCAACGGCTGGCAAAAAAAGCCTACCGTTACTGCGACCAGCTGATTTGCGTTTCCAAAACACTGAGCGACAACATTTTCAATAACTTTGGCAAAAACAGTGTCATCATCCCCAATATGGTTGACGATTCGGTTTTCGAATGTCACGATGCCACTATAGGCACTGAGCCCTTCGTTTTCGTATCAGTCGGCAGCCTGAAACCCATCAAGTCTTTCGACAAATTGATTGACGCCTTTGCGAAGCTTAAAGGAGAGGCCAAGCTATTTATCATTGGCGACGGCACGGAAAGGCGAAAACTGACCAACCAGATTATTCAATTGGGATTGAAAGACCATGTGCATTTACTTGGCCAACTTGAGCGTTGCGTCATTAACCAAGTTTTCCAAAAGAGCCACGCTTTCGTGTTAGCCTCAAAAAGCGAAACCTTTGGCGTGAGCTATATCGAAGCAATGTATGCAGGACTTCCTGTCATCGCTACCCGTTGTGGAGGTCCAGAGTCTTTTGTCGACAAAAGCAACGGCCTCCTTGTCCCCGTCGATGATGAGCAAGCCCTCATTCAAGCCTTGGAGGATATGAGGCGGCACTATACTGCCTTTGACCGATTGGGCATTTCACAGACCTGTCACAAACGCTTTTCTCCAACTACCGTAGCCAACGAAATTATCAAAACATACCAATCAAAGCTAGGTTATTAATAAAAAAACAAAATCCTAGTATGGTGGATTTTTTTTTATACCTTTGCAAGGTAAATCTATAGCCATCATGAAACGAATTGTTTTCATACTTGCATTGGTTTGGTTAACATTGCCCTTGTTTTGCCAAACCGTCAACATCGGCGACATCCTATGTACCGATGGGAGCATCGTCAGCCGAGAGGCGTATGCCACATCGGGACGGACGGCTGAAGGCATTGTGTTTTTTGTGGATGACAATGGACAACAAGGTTGGGTAGTCAGCGTGGATTGCCAAGCCATCAACACGCATTGGGTGACGGAGGATCATTATTATGACTTGCTTGACATCCCCGGATTGGCGAATTACGAACTTTCGAGAGAAGCCATTAACGACCTTGACGGCTACAGCAACACCTTCATCATCAGGGACACCCATGGCGCAGACTGGTTTCCAGCTGCATGGAGCGTCGACTTCGACAATGGGTGGTATCTACCCGCAGCCGGCCAGATACGTTGGCTGATGGCCTACATCAACGAAATCAACGTATCGCTCGCCATCGCTAACGGTACCACTTTTGTCTACGACCATCCACGATGGTACTGGACCTCCACCGAACGTGGCGAAGCCCACGCCGTGGTGGTGAGTCAAACAGGCAGCGTGGCAAACTATCCGAAATTCAACTATATAGGCCAATACGAAATCGGCGTAAGGGCCGTAAAAACCATTGCACTTCAAACGCAAGGCCCCAACATTGGCCAAATCATTGATGCACCCAATGGTCAGCCAGGCATAGTGTTTTACGTTTCGCCCGACGACAGCACCTATTGGTTAGTGGCCATGGACGACTTGCCAAGCACCTACCAATGGGGACTGGCAAATGACCTTCCCAGCCTCGACAACTATAACGAAAACGACCAATACGTAACGCTTCACGGCGTGCATTGCGGCCTTGACGCCACCATGGTAATGCGCGAAGCCATGGGCACCGCGTCACAATACGCTTCATCCCATGTCGACCTCGAAGATGGCTGGCATATTCCGTCGGCAGGTCAGCTCTCAAAGCTTTTTGCGGCCTTGCCATTCATTGACTCAGCCCTCATCAACGGCGGGGGAACATCATTAAACAGCTATTCCTATTGGACAAGTACCGAGTGCTCGAACCAAAAGGCATGGACCATCAGATTCGACCCAAGCTCCCACACCTCAGGCATTTTCATTGCTGACGACAAGACAGAATCATTTGCAGTTAGACCCATTTGGAGCCCAAGCTGCGAAACGCCCCTGCCTGAGCCTTCCTTACCCGACAATATCATCGAAACCGAATGCAACCTGCCTTGGGAAGGTTTCGAATGGGGCATTCGGGAAGACTGGTCGACAAGCGACAACATCTATTGCCGCATCATGCCCCTTGTCGGCGACCTCGACGATGACGGCATCCCCGAAATCGTATGCTTCGACATGGAAGGCAACGACCTCAACCAAATTGCCGCCAAGACCATCAACGTCTATGATGGGCAAAGCAAGGCTTTGAAGGCCCAAATTTCAATGAATGGCATGGTGTGGGCTCACGGCAACGGGCCGTATGGCTTGGTCAAATTACCCAACCGCAAAGGACTGATCATCACAGCTTGCAAAGACCGTAAGCTGCATGCCTACGACATCACAAGCGACAATCCGAACAATCCAGTGTGGGTCTCCAACGCTGACTACAACACTGGCAACAACGACTTTTCCGTCAGCATAGGATTCGCTGACTTCAATGGCGACAGATTCCCCGAAATCTATGTTCGCAACAAGGTTTTCGACGCTGAAACAGGCACTCTGCTCGCCGTAGCGCAAGGCGGCAACAACCAAGCTGATTCTTATTCGCACGGCAGCCATACCAACCACGACAAAATTTCTTGTCCGTTAGCCTTCAACATTTGCGGTGACACGCGCCAAGAACTCATCTTAGGCAACGAGATTTACGAAGTGATCATTACCAACCGAAACGGCACCTCGGGTAATCAGGTCACACTAATAAAGAACATCACTCCACCCGACAACATCATCGCCGACGGACATGTACAAGTAGCCGACTTCAACCTTGACGGTCATCTTGATGTCCTCGTCAGCAATCGTGACAGTGAAGGTGTCACCGGCAACGTATCTTTCTATGTATGGGATGTTCACAACAACACAACGAGCCAACCCATCAAACTGAATACCAGTTTTATAGGAAAAAGCATTCCGCTAATTTCCGATTTTGATGGTGACGGTAGTTTAGAGATGCTCATTGACTGTTGCCATGAGCCAAACCTCGGGCTTCGCGCCTATCGGTTCAATCCCACATCAAACAGTTTCAGCTATTTATGGTCGTTGCCCATCGACGAGGACTCCTACTCCAACACGGCCACTTTGTTCGATTTCAATGGTGATGGCAGAAACGAGCTCGTCTTCACCGACAACAGCAATCTTTGGATTTATGACCTCGGGACAGTGCCCCCCACCCTACTTTCCCAAATCGACTGCGGCGAGATTACCATCATGCAGGTCCCCATTGTGGCCGATGTGGATGCCGACGGAAGTGCCGAAATCGTCGTCACTGGCAAAGAAGGCGGCTATCTGCAAGCCAACACAAAGCTTAAAGTCTACAAATCGTCGACAGAGCCTTGGATACCGGCACGCAAAGTTTGGAACCAATACATGTATCACGTCACCAATGTCAACGAAGACCTGACCATCCCGACCTATTGCTTCAACACCGCCACCACCTTCACCGCCCCCGACGGCACGGTGAGACGACCCTACAACAACTTCCTGCAACAAGCCTACTACATCAACCAATACGGCGAACCTTACAACCCAGGCGGAATCGTGGAAATCGACATCGACGGGACGGGTTGCAACAGCTTCATTTTCAACGACTCCACCTACACCGAGAACGGACTCTACGAACAAATCATTGAGTCGCCCGACGGCTGCGACACGATTTATCACATCAACGTCAGCCTCGGCGAAGACATCTCACATGATTTTTGGAGGGTCCACTGCTACAGCTACACTTGGAACGACAGCACCTACACCGAAAGCGGCATCTATCAACAGACTTTCCACTTGCCCGAAGGCTGCGACAGCACCGCCATCATGCACCTGCAAATCCTCGATACCATCAGGCACGAATGGTCGCAAACGGCTTGCAATTCCTACACTTGGAACGGCGTCACCTATACCGAACCCGGCGACTACGTCCAACATTTCGAGGCGGAGCACGGCTGCGACAGCATCGCCACTCTGCACCTCACCTTCTCCGATGCGATGGAATTCGAGGCCGACACCATAGCCTGTGGCAGCTTCCAATGGGAAGGCATAGAATATTTGGAATCAGGCGACTACGACAGGATGTTTGTAACTCCTGGCGGCTGCGACTCGCTCATCCACATGCATTTGACAATCGCTCCCTTCCCCGAAGACGTTCCCGAGATTGACGGCCTGACCGAAGTCTACGTCAGCACCGACCTCATCTTGGGGCAATACTTCTACTCCATCGACTCCGTGCCGTTTGCAGACCACTACGAATGGATTCTCGACGGCGCCGATTGGCCCATGGACACCACTGGCATCCACTGCGGCCTGTGGATTACATCGGCAGGCACGGCCACCTTGACCGTCCGCGCCTGGAACGACTGCGGCTTCAGCGAACAAAGCATCATCATCCATGCGGGTTTCCACGACGTGGACGAAATGCAGACCATCCCTGTGAACATATACCCCAACCCTGCCAAGGACAAGGTCATTATCGAATCGGAAAACATGCTGAAAATCAAATTGATTGACATTAATGGACAAGTTTTGGCTGACATAGATTGTAGTGACCGCAACGCATCTTCACTTGATATAGCAAACTATGCTTCAGGGATTTATATCATCGAAATTGTCACTGAACGAGGCACAGCGAGGAAAAAAATCGATGTTCGGCAGTAAAGTTCAAAAAAAGTATACCTTTGCACATTGAAACGGAAAAACAAACTCTATTCACCATGAGAAAAAAACTATTGCTTACAGCGTTTGCCATCATCTCCATTGTTGGCTTCGGACAGAATGTCCGCGTCGGCGACATCCTGTGCGTTCAAGGGACCGACACCATCATTGTATCCCCCAACGACTACAACGGAGGTGGCATCGGGGTGGTCTTCTACGTCGACGAGACCGGTCATCATGGATGGGTGCTCCATCCTGACATACAAGCCCAACAAATATGCTGGTCAAACTACAACGACCTCCCTTGGGGCCTAACCGGTTGGCATTCCCAACGCGAAGCCATCTACGACCTTGATGGCTATGACAACACAGGATTCCTGCGGTCGGCATCAGAATACGACCACAACAGGTATCCAGGTGCCTGGGCTGTCGATTTCGAGCATGGCTGGTATTGGCCTTCAATCGGGCAGCTTAACATCCTATACGGCAGTATCCCCATCATCAACAACTCCCTCAAGCTGATTGATGGCTTACAGATACGCGGCAAATGGTACTACTGGTCTTCATCAGTATACGGTTACGACAACGACTGTGCCCTATATTTAGGATATGACGGTCGATTAGGTGCCATCGTCAAAAGCAGAACGGATTTAGGTGACATCCCCATGAGCATCCGCAGCATCAGAAACTTCTAAATCATCAAGCCATGAAAATTAAGACTATCATCGCCATATTGCTCAGCATCGCAACGACTTTGGGATTGCAGGCACAAGAATATCACTTGGGGCAACTGGTCACCAACCCCGACGGCAGCCAAGGTGTGGTGTTCTACCTTAACGAGGACGGCACTGCTGGGTGGATGGTGGCCCTGCACGATGCAGCCGAAAACATCCCTTGGGGCCTGACCGACGAAATAGAAGGCCTGCCACACGTCATCAACAACAACGACATCTTGACCAGCGCCTTCGCGGACACCGACGGTTATTCCAACACGCTCTCCATCCTCGGCCACTACCAGTCGACTGGCTATACCGGACAATATGCAGCCGCCGCTGTCGACATCGACAATGGTTGGTATCTGCCTGCCGCAGGGCAGCTGAAAATGCTGTATGTCAACGCCATCTTCTACGAACCTACGCTCACCATAGCAGGAGATCCCATGGGGTTGCATCCCTATTGGTCGAGTACGCAGGAAAACGACGAAAGAGCCTGGTATGTGCATTTCGGGTCACCCTACCCCGAGGTGGCCTGGGCCTGGAATGCCTACATCGCTATTTGCCAAAAGGACGAAATATCAGCTCCTTATGGAGGCAATTTCGCCGTAAGGGCCATTCGCGACCTTGAGTTCTCACCCTTCCCATTCGTCGGCCAACTTCACGAGCCGGCACCCATTTGTGACGAAGGGCCGCTTGAGCTGACGCTGCCCACTTTATACAATATAGACGACTACGGCTGGGAAATCTCGCAAGACGAAGCGTTCACCAGCCCTATCGCATACACCAGCCAAATCCTTGACAGCTCATATGACGGATGGTATCTTCGCCTTTGGGCCACCAGCGACGAGGGTACAATCCATAGCAACATCGTCCGCATCACGGTACATGAGAGCAGCATCAGCCATGCCATAGCATCAAGCTGCGAATCATATACTTGGAACGGTCAAACCTACAGTGAATCAGGTATCTACCAAGCCACTTTAGTCAACCAATGGGGCTGCGACAGCATCGTCACGCTGGATTTGACCATCAACCATGCGGAAGAATACTTCGTACCCTACCCCGTCTACGCTTGCAACACCTACGAATGGGGCAATATGACCCTCAACCAGAGCGGCGTTTACCACCAAACCTTCACCAACCAACAGGGCTGCGACAGCATCGTAACCTTGAGTCTTTACATCTACCACAGTGTTGAGCACCAGTTTGCGCACACGGACTGCGGCGAATACGAATGGAATGGGCAAACCTATACGGAGAGCGGCGATTACGAGCAAACCTTCACAACCCCCAACGGCTGCGACAGTATCGTCACCCTACATCTTAACATGATTGATGCCTACAACGTTGCATGCGACACCACAGTTTGCGAAAGCTTCGTTTGGAATGGACAGGAATACACGCAATCAGGACAATATGAGCAGACCTTCGTCTCAAGTCACGGCTGCGACTCGGTGGTCAACATGCATCTCGAAATTTGGCAACGTCCCGCTCCAATTCCCGAAATCACAGGTTTGCAAGAAATACTTGTTTCGACCGACGTCGTCACCAACCAATACAACTACCACATTGATTCCGTTGCTTACGCCACCCGTTACGAATGGCTTTGCGAAGGACCCGACTGGATTGTGGACACCTTGGGGACACGCTGCACCTTAATGACTACCTCGCCAGGCAACACGACCCTGAAAGTGAGGGCTTGGAACAACTGCGGCTTCAGCGAACAAAGCATCATCATCCATGCGGGATTCTACGATGTGAATGATTTTCAGGACATTCCTGTGGCACTTTATCCCAATCCGGCAAACGACAAGGTGACCATCGAAGCAGAAGGCATCGAGCGCGTGAGGGTTTTCGACACCAGAGGACAAATAGTGAAAGAAATCGAAAACATCAAAGCCGACCAAGTGGAAATGAGCATAAGCCACCTTGAGTCAGCCATTTACACCGTAGAAATATGCACCACTTACGGCAAAGGCTTCATGAAACTGAGCGTAATCCGATAAAACGGTGGTTATTTATCGCGGAAAACGTCCCACACACGATCAATCAAGTCATTGACCGACTGTGAGACTTTCAGCTTGTACAACGAAGTCAAGCCAAGGGCGAGGAAAAGCGCCGACTTCAGGACCACGTCAATGGTAAGGCCGATGATGGGCCTCTCAAAAGGCTTGACGATGAGCGCTGTCAAGGCACTCGTCCACAGCCAGTTGAGCGCAAACATGGCCAACACAACCATTGCTACAGGCACCAGTTTTCGCGACAAAGGCATCACCCCGATTTTCCACTTGATGAAAGCCAACAGCAGAATGAAATAGACGAAATAAGACACCAAATTGGCCATAGCGCCGCCGTTGATGTCCCACCGAGGCACCCACCATGCGTTCAAGGCAATCGACATTCCAGCAAGCAATATGGTGAATACCAGCGAATAATAGTAATATTTCGAATAACTCAGCACCGTTGTGGTCACGGCGAAAGTGGAATAAACCAACCGGCTCAAAGAAAGCAGCAACACCGCCCATTTGCCGAGGCGGTAGATGTCGCCCTTGGGCAGCAAGTCAAAAAGATAGTCGATATTGATCCAAACGAGGAACAAGACGAAGCTCCCGGCGATGAACTGGTGCAAGGCCACGCTTTTGCACAACTCGTCGGCCTTTTTCACGTCCTGTTTGGCCATGGCCTCAGAGATATGCGGACGCGAGATGGCACCTAACGAACGGTAAGGCATCTCGATGACCGCCGCGATGTTGGTGGCGATGGTGAACACGCCCGCCAAGCGGAAACTCGCCTTGGCCGCCACGAAAAACTTGCTCAGCATGGGAATCACGTTGCCCGCCAAGGCTGCCGTTATCATAAACAAGGTGTAGAGCAGGAAATCGCGCTTCAGCTGCGGTGTGACGTACTTCCACTCAATCTTGAACGAGACCCGTTTCAAAGAGAAAAGATAAACGACATTGATGAGCGTAGCCAAGCCATAAAACACGCAAAAGCCAATGATAACGCCATCAAAATCAATGACTTTGTAGAAATAAAGCAGGTAAACCACCAAAGTAGCCACACGCAAGCCCACCTCGCGGATGAACTTGGGCAGGACGATGCGGAGCAAAAGATTGCTATTCGTCTCAAAAACAGAGATATAGAGCGAGAAAAAGGCCAAGGGGACTACGAAATTCACGTATTTTGCGAACAACTCAGCCCCCACCTCCGAATCCTTGGTGAAGAAGTCCACGATTGCGCCTTTGAAGAGGGAAAACGCCAGCAAAAAGAACGAAAAACCTACCAACGGCACAAGCAGCGTCCAGCCAAAGAAGCCGTGGTCGCGGTTTTCCTCGTCCTTGAAAAAGGGATAATAGCGCATCGCCGACGAGTTGGTGCCCAATTGCGCCAACCCACCGAAGAGCAACGAGCATTGCAGCAGGATGTCGATGATGCCAATCTGCTCAGGCTGAAGGGCTTTCGTCTGGATGTAAAACGTCGTGACGATGCCCACGGCCACCCCGATATAGGTGGCGATGGTCCCCTTGATGCTCTGTCGTGCTACGATACCCATGGCTTCTTATGGTTTGGCAGCTTGGTAGTCATCGACTGCTCGTCGGAGCGTTTCAGTTCGTGCTGCACAAACCTCTCGTACTCCTTGATAATCAACTCACTCTTCTTGTTTTCCTCTTCCAAGTTTTGTATGAGCACAGTCTGTTCAGCAATTTGCTTGCGCAAGGCATCGATTCTCGCGGTGCGTCGCTCAATTTCGCCCTGATAGCTTTGAATATGCCTCTTGAGGTCCTCGATGACGATTTCGCGGCGGAGGTGTTCGTTTTCGTCGGGACTCTGTTTGTCGGCATTGCGGCGGATGCCCGAATTCAAGTCGTTGCCAGCCAAAATCAGGATGGAAACGATCCAGATCCACATCATCAGGATGATGAGCGTGCCGATGGAGCCATAAAGCACATTGTAGCGCGAAAAATTGGAGATATAAATGTTGAACCCGACCGTGCCAAGGATGAAAAGACCTGTGGCCAAAATCGCACCTGGACTGAAAATCACGAAGTTGCGATACAATATCTGACCTTGCGGGCCTTTCCGTTTGCGCTCCACGCGATAGTGTTCCTTATAAGGATAGTTGCCGAAAAAATAGAGCAAGGCAATGCCCAAACAAAGGGCGAAAACGCCAACCACCCAACGCAACACGCTGAACAAGAAGAAGGTGAACGAGCCACCCTCGATGATTTCGTGCTTCACGAGATAGACCAACGCCGTGCCGCCCAACGAAATCAGCAAGATGGAGACCAACAGCAGCAAGCCGATGATGATCAACATGAGGACGGCAAAAGCCCGTTGAAGGAGCCATCCTTTCAAGTCCAAGCTCTTGTTGGTCACATAGTTGGCATACACATTGCGGAAACCGTTGAAGATGGCCACCACGCCACTGGAGCCGAAAATCAAGCAGAGGAAGATACTCAACGACAGCAGTCCTTCGTGTGGTTGGTTCATGATCCCATCGATGGAATCCCTTACATAATCCATTGTCCCAGAGGGGATAAGGAAGTCGTCCAAGGCCATCATCACCCTTTCGTAGAGATGCGGGATGGGGATGTAAGGAATCAGCGTGAAGAAAAACAGGACAAGCGGGAAAAGCGCCAAGAAGAAATTGAAGGCCACGCCAGCGGCACGATCCATGGTGCGGCCTTTGGTGAACAGCTTGACGAAGTCAATCAGCACGTCCAAAAGCGGCACCTTGGTGCCAGGGAAATGCACCTTGCGCATGAAGTTGTCGTCGCTGTGGTACCATGTCCTCAGCGCTTCGTACTTTTCCTTGAGCCAAACAACGAACTTCCCCGGTTTCTTTTTCTTCTTATCCGTCATAAACAGAATTTTACGCTGCAAAAATAAGGGTTTTTGGCTCAATGGAGAAAAAAATGTAATTTTGCGCATGAAAACGAACGCATAATGAACGAAAAAGAGACCATTTCCCACGAGGGCATCGTCACAAAAATCACCGACGATGAATTGGAAATCAAGATATTAGCGCAGAGTGCCTGTGCTGCCTGTCACGCCAAGAGTGCCTGTGGCATGGGTGAGCAAGCCGAGAAGATACTGACCGTACCCCGCCCAAAAGACAAGGAATTTAGCCTTATGCAGAAGGTCAACGTCACCATGGCCATCGGGCAGGGCAACAAGGCGGCGGTGTTGGCCTACCTCATCCCCATCCTCCTGCTTTTGGCCGTGCTTTTCGTCTGCCTCGGCCTCGGCGTGAATGAAGGCCTGTCGGCACTCATCAGCATCGTAGCGCTTGTACCTTATTATATAGTGCTTTATCTGCGAAGAGACAAACTCAAGAAGCAATTTTTGTATACAATTGAATAATTTTTCCTTTGCCGAAAAAAGGAGTTTTTGTAATTTTGCAGGTTCAAATTGAAAACAAACTCAAAATTTTATTCTAATGAGTAACACTTTACTTATTTCACTTGCGGTTCTCGGAATCTTGGGCGGCGTTTTGGCCGTCATTCTGTACTTCGTGGCACAGAAGTTCAAGGTCGAGGAGAACCCCATGATTGACGAGGTGGAGGCCTTATTGCCTGGCGCCAACTGCGGTGGTTGCGGCTTTGCGGGCTGCCGTGCCTTGGCCGAAGCCTGCGTGAAGCAAGCCGCCGAAAAAGGCAACCTTGACGGCTTAGCTTGCCCTGGCTCCGACATGAGCAAGGTGGGCAAGATCCTCGGTCTCGTCACCGCCGCCGCCGAACCGAAGATTGCGGTGGTGCGCTGCAACGGCAGTTGCAAAAACTCACCCTCAAAGGTGCATTACGAAGGTGCCGACATCTGCGCTTTCGCCAACACGCTCTACGCTGGCGAAGGCGGCTGCTCGAAAGGCTGCCTCGGCCTTGGAGACTGCGTGAAGGCTTGCAAGTTCGATGCCATCCACATCGACACTGAGACGGGCCTGCCCGTCGTCAACCCCGACAAGTGCACCAGCTGCGGCATCTGCGCCAAGACCTGCCCGCGCGGCATCATCGAGATCCGTCCGCGTGGCAAGAAAGACCGTCGCGTCTATGTGTGCTGCGTCAACACCGACAAGGGCGCCCTCGTGATGAAGAACTGCACGGTGGGCTGCATCGGCTGCCAAAAGTGCCTGAAGGAATGCCCCTTCGAGGCCATCGAGATGCGTGGCAACTTGGCCTACATCGACCCCGCCAAGTGCAAGGCCTGCGGCAAGTGCGTGAAGGTGTGCCCACGCGGTTCCATCCACGCCATCAACTTCCCTGCTCCCAAACCCGAAGGCCCCATCAACGACCCGAAGCCGTTGCAGGGTGCAGAAAAAGCGAAACCTGTGCCCGCAGTCGAGACGACTGCGAACCCAGTGGAAGCGAAAACTGAAGTCAAACCCGAAAACACCGTCACAGCATGAACCCGATAAAGACTTTTAGCAAGGGCGGCGTGCATCCCGAAGAGAACAAACTCTCGGCACACCAGCCCATACAAGACTTCCCGATGCCCAAGCAGATCATCGTCCCGCTCGGACAATGCCTTGGCGCACCGGCCGAATGCATCGTCAAAAAAGGCGACCGCGTGCTGACGGGACAACTCATCGGCACGGCCAAGGGCTTCGTCTCGGCCAACGTCCACTCGCCCGCCACGGGCACCGTCGCCAAAGTCGACGTGGTAATGGACCACACGGGCTACTACAAACCCGCCGTCTTCATCGACCGCGAGGACCAAGACGAATGGGCCGAAGGCATCATCAATACCGATGAACTGCTGACCGACATCAAGTTGGACTCGAAGCAGATCATCGACAAGGTGAAAGAATGCGGCATCGTCGGCATGGGTGGCGCCACCTTCCCCACCCACGTCAAACTGATGGTGCCCGAAGGCAAGAAAGCCGAATACATTATTATTAATGCCGCCGAATGCGAGCCTTACCTCACCTGCGACTTCCGCCTCCTCTTGGAAAAGACACAGGAGTTCCTCGTCGGAGTGAAGATCCTGATGAAGGCCGTCAATACCGACAAGGGCATCATCGGCATCGAGGCCAACAAGATGGAAGCCATCGAACTGTTGGACAAGACCATCAACGAGCATCGCGACCTCTACAAAGGCATCGAGGTGCAGCCGCTGAAGACCAAATATCCGCAAGGCGGCGAGAAACAGCTGATCAAGGCCGTCACAGGCCGTGAGGTGCCGTCGGGCAAGCTGCCCATCGAGACGGGTTGCGTCGTAGTCAACGTGGCCTCGACCTACGCCATCTACGAAGCCGTGCAGAAGAACAAGCCTTTGATTGAGCGCATCGTCACCGTCACGGGCAAGTCAGTCAAGAAACCCGGCAACTTCCGCGTGCGTTTCGGTACGCCTGCCGACCTCCTCATTGAGGCTGCCGGCGGTCTGCCCGAAGGCATCACCGACGTCATCAACGGCGGCCCGATGATGGGCAAGAGCGTGTCGGTCACCAACTTCCCGTGCATCAAAGGCACATCGGGCATCTTGCTGATGACTATCGACGAGGCCCAGGACCGTCGCGTGACCAACTGCATCCGCTGCGGTCGTTGCGCCATGGCCTGCCCGATGGGCTTGCAGCCGTTCCTGCTCCACAAGATCGCCAAGCACAACGATTTCGACGAGACGGAGAAGAACCACATCATGGACTGCATCGAATGCGGCTCGTGCGAGTTCACCTGCCCCGCCAACATCCCGCTGCTGGATTACATCAGATACGGCAAGGCCAAGACCGGTGCCATCATCCGCGCCCGAAACCAGAAATGAATTTTAAATTTTAAATCTTAAATTTGAAATATGAATAAATACACAATATCCGGTTCGCCGCATGTGCATTCCTCGGAAAACACGCAGAAGATCATGTATCGTGTGCTTCTCGCGTTGGTTCCGGCCTTGCTTGTGGCCATTTACTATTTCGGCTGGTATGCGCTGCGCCTCACGCTTGTTTCGGTGGCGGCTTGCATGTTGACCGAATGGCTCATCCAGAAATTCCTCATCAAGGGGCCTTTGACCATCAACGACGGCTCAGCCGCCCTGACGGGTCTGCTCCTTGCCTTCAACGTGCCTGCCAACCTTCCCATTTGGATGGTCATCGTGGGCAGCATCATTGCCATTGGCGTGGGCAAGATGGCCTTTGGCGGCTTGGGCAAGAACCCCTTTAACCCCGCCTTGGTAGGCCGTGTGTTCATGCTCGTGTCGTTCCCGACCGCCATGACCACCTGGCCGCAAGCCCAACCCATCTTCGAAAAAGGCTTCTTCGCCGATGCCGTCACGGGTCCCACCCCGTTGGGTATCCTCAAAGAAGCCGGCGTTGGCTCGTTGGCCGAAGCTGGCGACATGCAGTTCTTGGACATGATTTTAGGCAACCGTGGCGGTGCTTTCGGCGAGGTTTGCGCCATCGCCCTGCTAATCGGTGCCATCTACCTCCTCTGCCGTAAGGTCATCGACATCTGGACGCCGTTGAGCATCCTGCTCACCGTGTTCGTCTTCACGGGCATCTGCTACCTTGTCGACCCGACACAGTACATCGCCCCGATGTACCATCTCGTCTATGGCGGTCTCATCCTCGGCGCCTTCTTCATGGCCACCGACATGGTGACTTCGCCAATGACCATAAGAGGCAAAATCCTGTTCGGCTTTGGCATTGGCGTGATTACGGTGGTCATCCGCCTCTGGGGTGCCTATCCCGAAGGCGTTTCGTTCGCCATCCTGATCATGAACGCCCTCACGCCGCTCATCAACAAGACCTTCAAGCCACAAGTTTTCGGAGTCGTCAAACCTTCTAAAAAGTAAGTGTTATGGCAAAGAAACCCTCAACATTAGTTAATATGCTCGTCGCACTGCTTGTCATCACGGCAGTGTCGGGCGGACTTCTCGGCCTCGTCTACGGCATGACCAAAGATACCATCGCCGAGGTCGACCTGAAGAAGAACCAAGCCGCCATCGAAGCGGTGCTTCAGACGGGTACGCCCATCGACCACCTCGAAGAGGCCACCATCGACGAGTTGCCCTGCAACTTGGCCTACGACGCGCAAGGCAACCTGCTTGGCGCCGCCGTCAAGACCTACTCGAACGCCGGCTTCAACGGTCGCATCGAGCTGATGGTCGGCATCCTGACCGACGGTACCATCAACGCCGTCTCGGTGCTCTCGCAAAGCGAGACCCCAGGCTTGGGCGCCAACATGGTGAACCCGAAATTCAAAGACCAATTCAACGGCAAGAACCCGAACAATGGCTACAAGCTGACCGTCAAGAAAGACGGCGGCGACGTGGATGCCATCACCGCCGCCACCATCACCTCACGCGCCTTCAGCGGTGCCGTGCAGTTGGCCTGCGACGCTTTTGAAGCCCACAAAGCCGAATTCATGAAAGGAGGAAATGCACAATGAGTAACAGCTTGAAAACCTTTACCAAGGGCCTCATCAAAGAGAACCCGATCTTAGTGCTGCTGTTGGGCTGCTGCCCCACCTTGGCCACCACCACCAGCGCCATCAACGGTATGTCGATGGGCTTGGCCACCACCTTCGTGCTCATCATGTCGAACCTGGTGATTTCCTTGCTCAAGAACTTCATCCCCGACAAGGTGCGCATCCCCTGCTTCATCGTCGTCATCGCTTCATTCGTGACCATCGTGCAGTTGGTAATGCAGGCCTACGTGCCCGACATCTACGAGACCCTCGGCCTGTTCATCCCGCTCATCGTGGTGAACTGCATCGTGCTCGGTCGCGCCGAAGCCTTCGCCTCGAAGAACCCCGTGTGGCCTTCGATCCTCGACGGCGCCGGCATGGGCTTGGGCTTCACCCTCGCCTTGACCGTGCTCGGCTGCATCCGCGAGTTCCTCGGCAGCGGCTCGGTGTTTGGCCTCACCATCCTTCCGGAGACGGCCAACATCCTGCTCTTCATCCTGCCTCCAGGCGCTTTCATCTGCCTCGGCTTCCTTATCGCTATCGTCAACCAATTCAAGAAAGAAAATCACTAAGCCATGAAATACCTTATCATCATACTTTCGACCATTTTGGTCAACAACGTGATCTTCAGTCAGTTCCTTGGCATCTGCCCCTTCTTGGGCACTTCCAAGAAGACCTCTACCGCATTGGGTATGGGTGCCGCCGTCATCTTCGTGCTGACGTTGGCCACCCTCGTGACGTGGCTCACCAACCGTTACATCCTGATGCCGTTGGGCTTGGACAAGTTCATGCAGACCATCGCCTTCATCCTCATCATCGCTGCCTTGGTGCAGATGGTGGAGATCATCCTGAAGAAGATCAGTCCGTCATTGTATACAGCCTTGGGCGTGTTCCTGCCGCTGATTACGACCAACTGCGCCGTGCTGGGCGTTTCGCTGACCGTGGTCACGAAGGAGTTCAACTATGGCGGCGTGGCCCACATGCTGAGCTTGGGTGAGTCGGTGGTGTATGCCGTCGGCATCGCCTTGGGTTTCGCCATGGCCTTGATCATCTTCGCAGGCATCCGTGAGCACATCGACCTGATGGAAGCCCCCAAGGGCATGAAAGGCACGCCTATCGCCCTTATCACCGCCGGCATCCTTGCCATGGCGTTTATGGGCTTTACGGGCGTGGTTTAACTCTGGGTTCGCGGACGTCTCGTCCGCAGATTACCGGGTTCGCGGACATCCCGTCCGCAGCACTCAAAACGCAGGGACTCACGTCGCCTGCTTACTGATATGCCGTCCCTACGGGACTTTGTAGGACACGGATTGTACGGATGGACACGGAACATATTTTTCCGTGAAAATCCGGGCAATCCGTGTTCTTTTTTATTATTATTTTGCAAAAACGCACATTTCTTCCTTGTTTTTCCGAAAAAAATGCTACTTTTGCCATCGAAAGGGGATTGCAAATCCCCATACTCGACACCAGCGAAGGATAACATACATCATAATCACCAAAACATGAAAAAAACATCGTTACTCATTATCGGCTTGCTCATGTCGATAGGTTTTTTGCAAGCACAACACTGCGACTCCATCCACAGTCATTTGGCTGGGCATTATTGTCTTATGCCACTTGATGCCATCCAATTGGGCGACGGCAACATCTTGATTTACGCATCGCAAGATTCGCTGACCACCCACGACAACACCCAAAATGTCATCCCTTATTTAACCAAGTATTACAAAATATCAAGGTACGGAGCCGACATCCTCGATTCCATCACTTTTGATGCCACCGAAAACGACAGATATTACCAAATGGCACGGCTGCATAACAGCGACAACGAGTACTGCAATATCATGATAGGCCTGCCTCAGTCAATATTGTCCGATGAAGGCAACATCACCCTTTCGTTTTTTAATGACAACCTGAACTTCAACGACGAAATGGAAGTGACCTTCTCCGTTTCGGAATCGCCCGCCTATATCAGATTCGTACTACTTGACAGCAACGACGACATCATCATAAACTACTTCACCGATGGGAAGACCTGTTTCGCTCGGTTCGGCCTTGATGGCACCCTCAAACATGTCAAGACCTACCATGAAGATGTTATCCCGAATCCATTTACGGAGATCTCGTCCAGTTGTGGCATACGTGTTGACGGGCTGAAACAATACAGCAGCAATCCTTTGGGATACAATTACTTTGGGATAATAGGGTGCGCCAATATGGGAGAGGGAGAATGCTGGGGCTTCGAGCTTGACGCCGAGTTTGAAATCACACATAAGTGGAACCTCGACGATTCGGCACCCTATTACCCATATTATACCACTAACCCCTATTCCGATGGGATGACAAGTCAAGGAGATGGCACAGCGTTTTTTGTAAGGAATGTCAGATGGCAACCGAACATGTGGGGGACTGTGATCCAGAAGGTGGACGAGTATAGTGAAGTCGTGAATGAAATCCGATTCCAACCTTGTCCAAGGCCTTATAACCAGATCAAATGCATCGATTTAGCCAAAGACAAAGAGGGCAACATTTGCTTCGCTTTCTTTGGTCTGGACATGGATTCGTGCCACTACGTTGCCACAGCAAAGGTGGATCCCGAACTCAATATCCTATGGGAGCGCTATGCGCTGCGCATGAAAGCGCCCTACCAAGAATTCATGCACGAACCTAATGGGATGAAAGTGTTCGATGACGGAGCTGTGCTCGTGTTTGGACACAATTTCTGCTATCACTGGGATTATTACCATTCCAACCCAAACAATGAGCCGTACCTTCGAGGTATGTTCCTAACGCTGATGTACGACGAGGAAGAAGGCATCGACGAAAAGGGGAACTTGTTGCGTCCCTACCTTTTCTACCCAAACCCTGCCCATGACCAAATACAGCTGCATTACTCGCCCGATGTGGAGCCTGCCCAAATAGAGCTTTACGACCTGCAAGGCCGCCTCGTGCGCAGCCAAGGCTCAGGCCTCGAGAGCCTTAATTTGCAAGGCCTCGCAGCGGGGCAATACGTGATGAAGGTCACCATGGCGGATGGGACGATGTTTTCGGACAAGGTGGTGAAGGAATGAATCTCCATCAACGCCGCTTCACAAAGGATTTTTTCTATTTCAACATATTATTTCATTGATTATCAAAACGAAGTCGTAACTTTACGGCTTCGTTTTTGTTTTGCATCAAACCGTGACACTATGAAACATAAGCTACTCACTTTAACATTGGCCCTCGCACTCAGCACTGCCGCCTTGGGGCAAACATTCACCATCGTCGCCTCCGACTGCAACCACGTCAGCCTGCGCTTCAGCTTCGACGACTTCGGCATCGACACCATCGTCCGCAATGGCGAACAAATGCACGCCATCGCCTCGAAAGGCATCGTCGTGCCCAACGATTACGGTCTGCCCGACCTGCCCACCTTCAACCGCTTCATCGCCATCCCACAAGGCGCTCGCGCCGTGGTGGAGGTACGCACCTCGCGCGACGAACGCATCGGCGGCATCAACATCGCCCCCTCGTGTGGCAGCCAAGCCGAGAACGATGCCGAACGGCCTTTCTTCAAGGACCCAAAGGTATACGCCCGCAACGCCCTCTACCCTGCCGAAGTCGTGTGCACCGCCGAACCGCAGCAGCTGCGCGGCGTCGACGTGATCCACCTTGGCATCAGCCCTGTGCAATTCAACCCTGCAACGCGAGAGATCGCCGTGCACCGCCAGTTCGACATCGACATCCGCTTCGAGGGCGGCAACGGCCACTTTGGCGACGACCGCCTGCGCTCGCCCTACTGGGACCCCATCCTGCGCAACAACATCCTCAACCACGAAAGCCTCGAACCCATCGACTACGAGGCACGAATGCAACAATGGACCCAAGAACGCCTCACCGGCTGCGAATACCTCATCATCACGCCCGACAACGACGCATTCTACAGCGCCGGAAAACAGCTTGCCGACTACCGCACCAAGCAAGGCATCCTCTCCAAGGCCATGAGAGTGACCGAGACAGAAGCCGTCGACCACCTCACGCTAAGGCAATGGATCAGAACCATCTACAACAACTGGGACATCGTGCCTGCCGCCATCTGCCTCATCGGCGAAAGCGGCACCGACCTGCAACAATACGTGCCAGGCTACACGACACTCCATCCCAAAGACAACTTCATCACCTCCGACAACCCCTACGCCGACGTCAACGACGACCGCCTGCCCGACATCTGCTTCAGCCGCATCCTCGCGCAAAACGAGTCGGAGCTACCCGTCTTCATCGGCAAGATCATGGAATACGAATACACCAACCCCGTCACCGACCTCTATTACTACGCCCATCCCCTGACAGCGGCTGGCTGGCAAGACAGCAAGTGGTTCCAAATCGCCATCGCCACCATCAGCGGCTACCTGACCCAACACGGAAAATCGCCCGAGCGCATCAACGAAATCTATAGCGGCACACAAGGTCCCAACTGGTCGACGGCACCGGGGACGGCTTCAGTCGTCAGCTACTTCGGCCCCGACGGCGTGGGCTACATCCCCGCCACCCCCGACGAATTGGGCGGCTGGACGGGAGGCAACGCCGATCAGGTGATACGTGCCATCAACCACGGCGCCTACATCATACAGCACCGCGACCACGGCTGGAACACCAAATGGTACCAACCCGAGATCTACACCACTGACTTCGGCGACATCAACAATGTCGGGAAAATGTCGTACCTCATCTCCGTCAACTGTCGCACGGGCATGTACGACGCTTCGGCGGTCAGCTTCATCGAGACGCTTGCACGCATGACGCGCGACGGTCAGAACGCCGGCATCGTGGGCGCAGTAGGCCCTGTGGGGCAGACCTACTCCTACGCCAACGACATCTTCCTTTGGGGCTTGTGGGACCTTTTCGATCCGACCTTCCTCCCCGAATACGGCCCCTACGCCGACCACACCGACGAGTGGATGCCCTCGTTTGCCTGCGTGGCGGGAAAATACTTCCTTGAGACACAGACCTTCCCCAGCACCGACGACAACATGCGCACCACCACCTACAACACCTTCCACACCTTCGGCGACGCCTTCCAACGGATCTTCACCGAAGTGCCCCAAGCCATCACTGCCTCACACGACGAAGAGATACAATGCTTCTCGCCTTTCCACATCACCGCACCCGAAGGCTCGAAAATCACCCTGTCGGCCTACTACGGAAGGAAATGGAACATCCTCGCAACCGCCACGGGCACTGGCGAGGAGCAAACGATGACCATCTTGCAGAACGTCCCCTACGGCCCCATCCACCTCACCATCACGGGGCACAACCTCATCCGCTTGGAAGAAGACATCCCGCTGGTGCCTTTCGACAGACCTTTCGTCGTGGTCGACAGCATCGCCATGAATGGAGGCGGACTGACGATGCACTACGACCAGCCTGTCGTCGTCAACATCAACCTGACCAACGTGGGACTGCAAAACTGCACCGAAGGCGGCACGGTGAGCCTGACCTCCAGCAGCGACCAGCTGACCATCACCCAAGGCGAGACCACCTTCGAGGCCCTGCCCTCCAACGGCAGCCAGTTCATCACCGAAGCCTTCAGCATGACCCTCAGCGACGCCATCCACAACTGGGAGCACATCCCCTTCACCATCACCACACGGTTTGGCGACGAGACCTACACGCAAGAATACGAAATCGAAGTGCTGGCTCCCAACATCATCGCCGAGCTCATCACCATCGACGACAGCCAAGGCAACAACAACGGCAGGCTCGACCCGGGCGAATACGCCAGGCTCCTCTTCCGCGTGACCAACAACGGGCACTACACAGCCGAAAGTCCGCGTTTCAGCTTGGGCAACGACGAGGGGCACGTCCGCATCATCACACCAGAAGTCACATTAGACAGCCTTGAAGTGAACAATGTGGCCAACATCACCTTCGACATCTACGCCGAATACAGCGCAGGCGAATCCAGCTACGTCAACTTGTCGCTCAACTCGTCCATCCTCGGCCTCAACCTCACGCAAGACATCCCCTGTCCCGTGGGCTTCGTGAAGGAGGACTTCGAGAGCGGCACATTCGACCCCGTTTTTTGGACCCACGACCCCTTGCATCCCTGGACCATCTACGACGCCAGCGCCTACGAGGGGGCCTATTGTGCCACGTCGGGCACCATCGTCCACAACGAGAACTCGCAGATGACCCTCACCTTCACCTCGACCGAGCCAGGCACCATCAGATTCTACCGCCGCGTGTCGAGCGAAGCCAACTACGACTTCCTCATCTTCAGCATCGACGGCGAGGAGGCCGAACGCTGGTCGGGCGACTATTGGTGGCAACAGTGCACCTACGAGACCCTGCCTGGGCAGCACACCTACACTTGGACTTACACCAAGGACCACTCCGTTGACGGTGGCTCCGACCGCGCCTGGATCGACTACATCACGCTGCCGCCGCATCTGGACGGATGCAACGAGCAAAACAACATCCCCTTGACCGTGCATCCCAACCCCACCACCGACCAAATCACCGTCGAGCTTGAGCGCGAGGGCGACTTCACCGTGAAAGTCTACGATGCCAGGGGACAACTCGTGGAGCAGCAGCGTAACGCCAAGGTGGTCACGTTGAAAGGCCATTCCGCTGGCATGTACCACATCGTGGTGGAGCAGAACGGGCAACGCTGGAGCAGCAGGGTCGTTAAGATGTAGACAAAAGAAAGTCATGCCCATTGGCTGCCACTGGCCTCCCATCGGGGCATTTGGGGAAACTAAAACCCCAAAAATCACCGCTGTAACGAAAAAAATCTGCATTTCGCAGAGAAAAAGTTTCACAATCCAAAAAAAGTGCGTATTTTTACGCGCTTTTTGTTTTTATGCAGAAAGCGAACAGCAACAAAAAAGAGTATTAACCCTTAAACAAACAAATATGAATAAACTCTACAAATGTTTAGTTGCAGCCATGTTCTTGATGCTCCTGCCCATGAAGACCTTCGCCCAACCCGCCAGGGTGGCCGACAACGGATCGACGATTTCGTTCGACATCACCACAATCGCCAACTTCGACGAGCGCGTCTTCTTCCTCTACAACTTGGCGACCGACGGCCGTTTCGACGTCGTCGCCAGCGAAAGAGACGGCATTTTCGTCGTCAGTGCCAACGATGCCTATGAGAACCTTGACTTAGGCGAGACCTTTGCCGACTTCCGCGACCAAAACGCCTACGACTTTGCGAGCATGAGCAAGGAACAAGCCGCCGAAGCAGCTATCGAATACAAAGGCTCGTTGCCCCACGAGTTCATCAACTCGCTGATGATGGACGTCTACATCCGTTCAAGGGAAAACAACACCTGCGCCAACGCCGACCCGTTCTGCACCGACAACGGTTTGTACCAATTCCCTGCTGGCGTCAATGCAGGCTCGGGCGAAAGCGGGCCATACTACGACTGCCTCTACACGCAACCCAACCCCGCATGGTATTATATGCAAATTGACCAACCGGGCAACATCGACATCTACATGTACAGCACGCCGAGCCACGACATCGACTTCTGCTGTTGGGGACCTTTTGCCACCATCACCAATCCGTCGCCATGCAGCAGCCTGACCAGCGACAAGGTGGTGAGTTGCAGCTATTCCGCCTCTCCCACTGAGCACTGTCTGATTCCCTCCACGGCACAAACGGGCGACTACTTCATCTTGGTCATCACCAACTACTCCAACCAAACTTGCAACATCAGCTTCAGCAAGCAGAGCGGCACCGGCACCACCAACTGCGGCATCCTGCCCCCCTTGGTCGACAACAGCGGCCCGTATTGCGTGGGCGAGACCATCAACCTGACCGCCAACGGCCAAGCTGGAGCCACCTACAGCTGGAGCGGCCCTGGCGGCTTCAGCTCCAACCAACAGAACCCCACCCGCCCCAACTGCACCTTGAACATGGCTGGCACCTACACCTGCACCATCGCCGTGGGTAACCAAACCAACAGCGCCACCACCGAGGTGGTCATCTACCCCATGCCCACCGCCAACTTCAACTTCACTACGGTTTGCGTAGGCACCGCCACCCAGTTCACCAGCACCTCGACCACCAATCCCGCCGGACAGGCCATCCAAAGCTACACATGGAACTTCGGCGACAACTCGGCACCAGGATCGGGCCAAACCACGACACACACCTACGCTCAAGCCGGCACCTATCAAGTGACGCTCACCGTTTCGTGTGGCGGCCATTGCACCGACCAAAAGACCCAAACCGTCGTCGTTTACGGTCCGCCCACTTCCAACTTCACCTACACCACCGTGTGCCGTGGCAACCCGACGCAATTCACCAGCACCGCCACCGCACCTAGCGGACAAACCATCAGCAGCTATCAATGGGACTTCGGCGATGGACAGACGGGTAGCGGACAAACCGTGACCCACACCTATGCCAACGCCGGCACCTACCAAGTGACCCACACCGTCGGCATCGGCACCGGCACTTGCACCGGATCGCGCACACAGAGCGTGCCCGTCAATGCCTCCCCGTCGCCCTCGGCCACCGCACAACCCAACATCATCATCTACGGCGGCACCGCCACCCTGACGTGCAACGCCGGAACCACCGGCCAGTTCAACTTCCACTGGGAGCCTGCCGACAAGGTGGTGAACCCCAACAACCAAACCACCTCGACCGTAGCCCTGCAACAAACCACGACCTTCACCTGCACCGTCACCAACCCGCAAGGCAACTGCACCGGCTCGACGCAAGTGACCGTCAGCATTGAAGGCTCCAACATGACCGCCACCGCCACTGCCGACCAAACCGTGCTCTGCGAAGGCGAGTCGACCACGCTGCACGCCCAACCTGCCGGCGGCACGGGCAACTACACCTATGCCTGGACGCCCGCCAACACCTTGAGCAACGGCACCATACAGAACCCCGTAGCCACACCGCCCCTCGGCCAGACCACCTACACCTGCCACATCAGCGACGGACTGAGTGCCCAAGACGTGAGCGTCAGCATCATGGTATATCCCCACACCGAGTCGTACCCCGTCGTGTCCATCTGCCCCGACGACACCTATAACTTCTTCGGCGACCTGATCTCGGAGCCTGGCCCCTACGAGCACACCATCATGGGCGGCAACAGCCACGGCTGCGACAGCACCGTCTATCTCACCCTCGAACAATACGAGACCTACGAGACCCCCATCACGCGCTACGTCTGCCAAGAGGAATACTACGACTTCTTCGGCACGCCCGTCACGGTGCCCGACACCTACTTCCACACCTTGGAGACCGTCGACGGCTGCGACAGCGTCATCAGGCTCACCCTGCTCAACTACGACCGTTACGAATACACCATCAGCGACGACTTCTGCGAAGGCAGCTCCTACTACTTCAACGGGCAAAACATCACCTCGCCCGGCCAATATGTGTATAACGGCCAAACCGTCAACGGCTGCGACAGCATCGTGCACCTGAACCTCGGCCTCAGCGACTACAACACCAAGACATACAACGTGGAGACCTGCGGACAAGACTACACCTGGCCTTCCAATCACTTCTACTTCTGGGAGGTGGGCGACTACCATGTGGTCGACACCGTGCCTGGCCCCTACTGCGACAGCATTGTCACCCTCAACCTGAGCATCAACCCCGTCTATCCCGAAGAGTATTTTGAAGTCACCAGCTGCGACAGCTACACCTGGCCCAACGTCGGCGGCCTCTTCTATACCGAGAACGGGCAGCAAAGCAACCAAGGCAAGACCTACACGGAAAGCGGCGTCTACATCAGACGTTACCAAACCGTGCGCGGCTGCGACAGCATCGTCACCCTCAACCTCGACATCAATAAATACCAGACCTCGCAATTCACCGTATCCGACGACGAAAACTGCGACCAGTATTTCTGGAAATCCGCAGGCCATGTGGTTCTTGACTACTGGGGGCACGAAGACCCCTACTACAACCAGTCGGGAACCTACAAGCGCACCTACCAGAACGCCATGGGCTGCGACAGCATCGTCACGATGAACGTCAACTTTGAATACACGCCTACCCCCACCCAAATCTACGCGATGGATGCCACCAACACCGCCCCCCACTGGGTGGTCACCGCCACCGAGTTCCAAATCAACAGCTACGACTTCAACCTGTGGGACACCAACCCCAACTGCAACTGGGACAGCGTGGCGTGGAGCTGCGACGAGGCCCCCAACTGGGTGCTTGAACCTTTCGGCGAGAAGAACAAATGCTGCAAGGTGTATGTGCTGAACCGCGTTGAAGACACCATTTGGCTGAGAGCACGTCCCTACAACCGCTGCACGCTCCAAAACGACACCATCGTCGAACGGAAGTTCTGGCTCGTATGCTCGTTCTATGGAGTGGAAGACATGCAAAGCGACCTTGCCACCTTCGACGTCATCCCCAACCCCAACAACGGACAGATGCAACTCAACTTCGAATACCTCACCGGCAAAGTCAATGTGAGAGTGTACGACATGAGAGGCACCCTCATCGACAGCTTCGAGACCTACAACGGCAACGGCCCGACCACCTACCAGTACAACATGAAGAACAAGGCCGACGGCATCTACTTCTTCGTGGCCACCAGCAAGGAAGGCACCGTAGCCAAGAAGGTCGTCATACGAAAATAAGCAATCTATCGTTTAACAACAAACCATTTTATTTTTCAGAATGAAAACACTAAAGCAAGTTTCCATCGTCCTGCTCTTGCTGCTCCTCATGCCCTTGAAGCATTGGGCGCAAACACCGTATAGGCAGTACGCCGAAGAAGGCATCGTGATGAACTTCTTCGAAATCAAGAATATCGACTTCAGGCTATACCTATTATATAACATAGGTATGGACGAGCGGTTTGCGTTGCTCGCCGAGGAAGACGACGGCCAATTCGTCGTCAACCCAGGCACGACACGCATCAGCGGCAGCTTTTTTGAAGCATTCGAGTCGTTCTATAATAACACCTATGCCGACTTCTGTCTTTTCTCGAAGGACGACATCTTCGAGCGTTTCCCCGTGTGGAAGGAGAACGTCTCGCCGTTCCATTTCACCTCAATCATGATGGACCTCATCACCAACCGCGTGCCCACCCTCAACAACCATTGCATCGACTCCGACCCGTTCTGCACCTCGGATGTCATCACCTTCGATGCCGCCACTTCATCGCAAACTGCCGACGACCTTGAAGGCGCGACATTCGACGACGGCTGCATCGGGTCGTCGTATAGTCCTGCTTGGTACCACATGAGAATCAACACGCCCGGCGAGTTCATCATCCATGCCGAAGGTCGCGACCCCTCCGATTTCACTGAGAGGGACATCGACTACTGCATATGGGGGCCTTTCGAAGACCCGACGGCACCTTGCGTGGCCCAACTCACGGGAAGCAAAATCATCGACTGCTGCTACTCGTCGTCATACTCGGAAGACATTTACTTGGGCTATCCGCCTGAGCAACATGAACATCCCACGGGCCACCAAAATGTCAACTTCCACATGCCTGAGTCGGGTGAGTACTACATCCTGATGATTACCAACTACTCGCGTATGCCTTGCACGATTTCGTTCACCAAGACGGAAAACTCGGGTCCTGGCACCACCGACTGCGGCATCCTGCCTGGCATCGCCACCAACGACGGCCCCTACTGCGTGGGCGAGAGCATCAACCTGACGGTCACGACACAAGCCGGAGCCACCTATGCCTGGACGGGCCCCAACGGCTACACCTCGAACATCCAAAACCCCGTCATCCCCAACTGCACCTTTGAGATGGGCGGCACCTACACCTGCGTGACCACCGTCGACGGCGAAACCACCACCGGCACGACCGAGGTCATCGTCCACCCCGAACCCATCGCCGACTTCAGCTTCACCAGCGTTTGCGAAGGCTCGGCCACCCAGCTGACCAGCACCGCCACCACCAACCCGACGGGACACGACATCAGCAGCTACCACTGGGACTTTGGCGACGGCCAGACCTCTGACGAGCAAAACCCAAGCCACAGCTACGCCTCGGCTGACACCTACAACGTGACGCTCACCATCACCACCGGCAACGGCAGATGCGAAGATGTCATCACCAAGGAAGTGAATGTCTATGCCATCCCCGTAGCCACCGCCACGGCCTCGCCGAGTTCGGTCATGTATGGCGCCACGTCGACCATCACAGCCAACGTGGAAACACCCGGCACATTCACCTACCATTGGGAGCCCGCCAACATGGTGACCAACCCCAACAGCCAGACCACGCAGACCGTTGCCCTCACCAACACGCAAGCCTACACCTGCACCATCACCAACACGCAAGGCGATTGCAGCAGCACCGTGCAAGTGACCGTGGCCATGGCCGGCTCCAACTTGACCGCCACCGCCACTGCCGACAGCTATGAGATTTGCGAAAACGGCTCGACCACCTTGCACGCCCTGCCCGTGGCCGGCACCGGCAACTACACCTACAACTGGTCGCCCGCCAACCTGCTCAGCAACACCACCGTGCAGCACCCCGTGGCCACGCCACCCGTAGGCAGCACCACCTTCCACTGCACCGTGGGCGACGGACAAACCACCCAAGAAGTGCAAGTGACCATCGTCGTGCATCCCAACGAAGAGTCAGACGATTATGTTTCGATTTGCGAGAACGAGACCTACAACTTCTATGGGCAAACGCTGAACACCGCCGGTGTGTATCATCACACGCTTCAGAACGATTTTGGCTGCGACAGCGTCGTCCACCTGCACCTCTCGCTCGACCCGCTCGACCACTTTAGCTTTGACGCCCCCGAAGAGGAGAGCTGCGACCAGTACATCTGGGACCCGCAAGGCCACGAAATCGTCTACACCGACCATGAAGGGCCTTACACCGAATCAGGACAATACCACCGCACCTACAAGAACCAAACCGGCTGCGACAGCTTGGTGACCGTCAACATCGACATGGAATACACGCCCCACCCCACCGAAATCTATCCCTTGGATCCCAACAACACGGCACCCCACTGGGTCGTCACCGCCACCGAGTTCCAAATCAACGAATACGACTTCCACTTGTGGGACACCAATCCTCACTGCTATTGGGACTCCGTGACGTGGAGCTTCACTAACTCCGAAATCGACTGGGTGATTGAGCCCTTCGGCGACCGCAACATGAACTGCAAGCTCTACGTCTTGGAGCAGAGGGATGACACCGTTTGGCTCGAAGCCCGTGCCTACAACCGCTGCGCCCCCGAAGGCTACCCGCAACGCTATTGGTTCGTTTGCTCGTTCTACGACATTGACGAGTTCGGCTCTTCGACAGGCTCGGGAGCCAACAACTTCGACGTCGTCCCCAACCCCAACAACGGCCAGATGTCGCTCATGTTCAACGACCTCAGCGGCAAGACCGAAGTCAAGGTCTACGACATGAGAGGCACACTCGTCGACCACTTTGAGGCCATCAACGAAAATGGTCCCTACACCTATTCCTACGACATCCACGACAAAGCCGACGGCATCTATTTCTTCGTGGCCACTGGCAAGCACGGCACCACGACCAAGAAAGTCGTCATCCAAAAATAAAAAACAACTGGGTAGAGACGCGCCATGCCGCGTCTCTACCCTATTTTCCAAACATTATGAAGCATAAGCGTTATTTTTCCTATTGGAGGATCAACTAATTAATAATAATAATCATAATTGAACGCCATGACACGACTGAAAACCATCTTGTTGACCCTTATCACCATAACGCTTTTCGCCCAAGAGGCAACAGCCCAAGACGCCACCACGCAAGGCAAGGAATTTTGGCTCTCATTCATCAGCAACGGTTTCAAGAACCATCCCCAAGAAGGGACATGGCTGCGAGTCCAGCTCTTAGTCAGTGCCAAAAGAAACTGCGAAGGCGACATCGTCAACCCCAACACGGGCTGGTCGCACCACTTCACGGTGGAAGCCAACAATGTCTTCTCGATGGATTTGGACGAGACACAGGTTTATGTAGAGAGCACTGAATACGAGCAAATTGTAAACAAAGGTCTGCAAATCACGACCACCGACACCGTCTCGGTGTATTGCGCCAACATCGCGACCTACTCCTTCGACGCGTCGTATGTGCTGCCCATACAAGGCTTGGCCGACGACTACATCATCCAAACCGCGCAGCAATCGTCGGGAGTCTACGACCCCACCAGTGCCTTCGTCATTGTGGCCACCGAGGACAACACGACCATCGACATCACTCCGTCTGTCAACACTTTGGCAGGCAGGCAAGCCAATCAGGAGTTTAACATCACGCTCAACAAGGGCGAGGCCTACCAAGTGCGCTCCAACCAAGGTTGGGATGGCAGCCGCGACCTCAGCGGCACACGCGTCACCGCCCGCGACTGCAAGAAAATAGCCATCTTCAACGGCAACAACCTCACTTTGGTTCCCGCCAATGCCACTTCCGACATCGACTGCATCTTCGAGCAAGCCATGCCCTTACGCTCGTGGGGCAAGAAGTTCGTCGTAACCACATCACTCGACCGTTCAAGCGATTACGTGAAAATCACATCGGCATCCGACGGCAACGAAATCCGCCGCAACGGTGTCGTACTCACCACCCTCAACGCCAACCAGTCCTACACGTTCGAGCTCACCAGCTCGCAGAAATCGTGTTACTTAGACGCCTTACATCCTTGTGCCGTCTACCTTTACAACACCAGTTCAAACGGCTCGGGCAACGGTGCCCCCTCGATGGTTTGGATCGCTCCCATCGAACAACGCATCAACGAGATCACCTTCTCCACTTTCAACTACGAGCACAACAACGTGAACATCAGCAACCACTATGTCAACATCATCGTTGAAAGCCAAGACATAGAACAGGTTTACTACGACAATGAGTTGCTGCCGTCGAACCAATTCGAGCCAGTGCAAGGCAACAATGCCTACAGCTTTGCCAGACGGAGGATCAACCACGGCGTGCATCATCTAAGCTGTCCGAACGGCTTCAATGCCCACGTCTACGGCTTTGGCGACGCACGCGGCTACGCCTACATGGTGGGCTCGAAGGCAACCGACCTCTCCACCACCATCAGCATCAACGACGAAGTTGTCGTGCCCAACGACACCATCAGCAACTGCTCGTTAGCCCCGCTCAACTTCATTGCCGACATCAACCTGAACAACTACGACCTCATGTGGGACTTTGGCGACGGCACCACCAGCACCGACAACCCTGTCCAACACACCTACGGCGACCACGACTTCTTTGAAGCCACCCTCACCGTCAACACCGAGGAAGACCCGTGTGGAGGCTCATCCACCACCAAGACATACACCCTCTACATTGATGCTCGGCGCGACCCTGACATCAACTATAGCGACAACATCTGCGCTGGCGAACGCTATTCGGGCTACGGCTTCAGCGATGTCCTCATCACCGCCGACACCACCCTGACCCGCGAGCAGCCCGGAGCCTCGAACCCCGACTGCATGACCCTCGTCAACGTGGCCATCACTTGCTACCCCGTCAGCGACACCACCATCACCGATTTCGTGTGCTTCAGCGGCGCCGGCACCTACACCAACCATGGTTTCAACATAAGCTATAACGGACCTGGCACCTACACCAGCACCCGCACCGACACCAACCAATATGGCTGCGAGCGCAACATCAACCTTGAGCTCACGGTCGGCGAGGTCTTGGACGGCGAGCTGGAGCAGGACAGCACCCACTGCGACTCCATCGTTTGGTACGACAAAACCTATTACAAATCAGGCGATTATACCGACACCATCCCCAACGCCGAAGGCTGCTACAGCATCGCCCATCTCCAGCTCGACTTGGAATACACCCCCTCACCTTCCGACATCTATCCTGCAGACCCCGAAAACACCGCCCCGCATTGGGTTGTCACCGCTACCGAGTTCCAAATCAACGCCTACGACCTCACCATCGCCAACACCAACAGTGAGTGCCATTGGGACTCCATCACCTGGAACTTTGAGACCCCCAACGTCAATTGGGTGCTTGAAGTCGACAACAGCACCGATCCCATCGGCAAAAAATGCAAAATGTATGTGTTGGAACAAGTGCCCGACACCGTATGGCTCGTCGCGAAGGTCTACAACAAGTGCCATCCGCAAGGCGTGGAGCGCCGTTATTGGTTCGTCAGCTCGTTCTATGATGTTGACGAACATGGCCATTCGGCAGGCTCAGAGGCTGCTTTCACCGTGACACCCAATCCCAACAACGGACAAATGACCCTCAATTTCGAGCAACTGACCGGCAAAATCGACATCAAGGTGTACGACATGAGAGGAGCTTTGGTTGACCACTTGCAGACTTTCAGCGGCACCGAGCGCCACATGCTGCCCTACCAATGCACATTGAACGCGGGCATCTACTGCTTTGTCGTCACCTGCGCAAAGGGCAACATCACCCAAAAAGTCATCATATCTCCAAACTAAACGACAACCGATTAACACATGAAACATCATAAAAACCTGATTATCATCGCTCTAATCGCGTTCACCATACCCAAGACCTTTGCCCAAGACATGTCGACGCAGGGCAAGGAATTTTGGGTTTCGTATATGGGCAACGGCTTCAAAGACAACCACTTCCCAAGCTATGTCGACACCCAGCTGCTCATCAGCGCCAAGCGAAACTGCTCGGGCACGATCACCAATCCTACGACGGGATGGAGCAACAGTTTCACAGTGGAGGCCAACAGCATCACCTTGGTCGACATTTCCAACGAACAAGCCTACAACGAGACCTATTCGTATGAAACAGTCGCTTCGAAGGGCCTCCAAATCATCACTTCCGACACGGTTACGGTCTACTGCACCAACATCGCCGCCAACTCGTTTGATGCCTCATACGTGTTGCCCATCCAAGCCTTGGCCAACGACTACATGGTGCAAACCTACGACCAATCGAGAGCGAGCACTTCGAGCTATTCGCAATACCTCACCAGCGCTTTCCTCATCGTGGCCGTTGAAGACAACACCACGGTCGACATCACGCCGACGGTGACCACCTTGGGCGGCAAGGCTGCAGGCCAGACCTTCAGCGTCACCCTCCAAGCGGGCCAAACCTATCAAGTGAGATCGAACAACAGCACCACTTCGCGCGACCTCACTGGCTCGCGCATCACCGCCCACGACTGCAAGCCCATCGCCGTGTTTAACGGCAACACGCTCACCACCGTGCCGGGCAACATCACCGACGGCTACGACCACATCTTCGAGCAGGCCATGCCCTTGCGCTCGTGGGGCAAGCAGTTTGTGGTGACCCAATCCTATTCGCGCAATCGCGACTATGTCAAGATCGTTTCCGCCGTCGACGACAACGAGGTCAGGAAAAACGGCGAGGTGGTAGCCACCTTGTCGGCAGGCCAAGCCTACGCCTTCTACCTCACTTCAAGCGAGAAGTCATGCTATTTAGAAGCCACGGGCCCCAGCGCCCTGTATCTCTACAACACCACATCAAGCGATGGCAAAGGCAACGGCGACCCCTCGATGCTGTGGATTTCGCCCATCGAGCAACGGATGAAAGACATCACCTTGGCTACTTTCTCGGGCGATGCGGCCCACAACTCGTCGATCGACTACCACCACATCAACATCATCGTGGCCACCGCCGACACCGACAAGGTGTATTTCGACGGCGAGCTTCTTTCAAGCAGCGACTTCAGCCCCGTCAACGGCAACCCCGACTACAGCTACACCCGCAAAAGCATCTCCTACGACTCGCACCGCCTCACCTGCGTCAACGGATTCAACGCCCACGTCTACGGCTTCGGCAGCAACAGGGGCTATGCCTACATGGTGGGTTCCAACGCCGCCGACCTCACCACCTCCATCTTCGTCAACGAAGAAGTGGTCATCCCTTACGACACCGTGGGCGAATGTGGATTGGACACCTACGAATTCGTGGCCGAAATCAACTTGGGCGACTACAACCTCGTTTGGGACTTTGGCGACGGCACCACCAGCACCGACAACCCCGCCACCCACACCTACCACAGCCACGACATCTTTGAGGCGTCGCTGACGGTGAACACGGCAGAGTTGCCTTGCGGAGGCGGTGCACAGGGCAACTCCTACACCTTCTATGTCGACCTGAGCGGCATCGAAGACGCAGAGACCGAATACAGCTCCGGCCTCTGCGACTCCATCGTTTGGAACGGCAAAACCTATTACCTGCCAGACATCTACACAGACACCATTCCCAACGAAGACGGCTGCTACAGCCTCGTCCACCTCGACCTCGACTTGGAATACACCCCCCACCCCACCGAGATCTACCCCACCGACCCCGCCAACACCGCGCCCCACTGGGTGATTACCGCCACCGAGTTCCACATCGTCGACTACGAATATACCCTAAGCGACCTCAACCCGCTATGCCATTGGGACTCCATCCAATGGGAATTTGAAGACCCCGCCCCACAATGGGTGCTTGAACCCAGCGCCAACACCACGCCCAAAGGCGAAAAATGCAAGTTCTACGTATTGGCCCGCGTTGAAGACACCGTCTGGCTTCGCGCCCGCGTGTTCAACAAATGCAAACCCGAAGGCGTAGACGCCCGCTATTGGTTCGTTTGCTCGTTCTATGATGTCGATGAAAACGGCCCATCAACAGGCTTAGGGACCGCATGGACCTTCGACTTCGACATCACACCCAATCCCAACGACGGAGAAATGGAAATCGTCACCCACCAAGTGGAAGGCGAAGCCAATGTCAAAATATACGACATGACTGGCCAACTCGTCGACGAATTCGGCATTACGGCCACACAAAACAGCCGGCATCCCTACAACATGAGCGACCTTCCCGATGGGATATACCTCATGGTTTTCGACCATAAAGGCAAAACAATCACAAAAAAGTTTGTTTTAACACAATAAATATCAACAAATTACAATAAAAAAGAAAATTTTTCGTTCGATTTTTGTCGAATGTAAAACCTAAATCCTTACATTTGCGAGATTATTTTTCACCATGAGAAGTACCTCATCCATACACTAACAAGATGAAGAAACACTTAATCAGAACATTGATTCTCCTTTGCGGGCTTGCTGCGCTCAGTTCGTGCATGAAAGACGACCCCAAGAACAACGAGACCGTTTATTACGGCTACCAAGAGATTCCGAACATCAATGAGTTCATGCCACAATCATTGCTGTTGGCTTTCGGCAACAACATCCATTTCGGCGACGAGCCACCCAAGATTGAAGGCACTTATGTGGCCGACAACATTTTCGCCACCGACATCATTTTGGCACCCAACAGTCCGTGGAACTTCCAACCCACCTCCATCCCCACCCCGCAATATTTCGAGATCTACGAGCAGCACAAGGGCATTGCCAAGCTGAACTTCAAGTTCCCCAAAGGCAACCCCTCCGACTATGGCTACTTCGTTGAATCCTCGTCGCCCGACAGCACCGATTTCATTGTCAACAACAACCCCGATTTCTTCATCAACGACACCATCGCCCCCATCTATTTCAAGAACGGCAACTACAAGAAAGAGAACTTCAACACCGTCTACATCATCGGAGAAGACCCCTATTTCACCGTCTTCTATTATGAGGTGCGCGACATCATGTCGAAGGCACAACCCCTCAACGCCGTCATCCTTTCGGGCAAGATCGACAAGGAAACCACCGTGGTGACCGACACCGCGACCAACGTGACCGACACCATCGTGAAGCCCGTCATCAAAGACTTCAAATGGGGCTTCGAGACGATGAAATACTTCAAGGAAGGCTACGCCGTTTCCCAAATCATCAGCCTCGGCTTCCTGCCCTCAAAAGGCGACGCGATGATCCTCAAGAACGATGGCGTAGTTCACACCGGCGAATTTCACGAATAACAACAATACAAGACCTCAAGCACGATGAAAAAGTCAACAGTCATAATTCTCCTCACCTTTTTGCTTATCGGAGGCACGGCCCAAGCTCAGTTCAAGAAGCCCCTTCAGTCGGCCAGCAGCCGCGTGAACACCTCTGAGGCCAAGTACAACATCGGCCTCGTGGGCGGCATCACCTCGACCTATTGGGTCCACTTTGGAGGCACCAACACGAAATACAACGCGCCCTTCAACTTCGGCATCGTGGGCGGACTCTCGGTGGAGCGTATGCTCAACCGCAGCACATCCGTCAGCCTCGAAGGCTACTATGCCATGCGCAAGACGCAACTCAACTACGAGGTGCTCAACTTCCCCACCGAGGTCAATGTGAACGAGGACTTCTACCGCCAGTTCGACGCCGACTTCCAGGAAGTGGACGGCCAGGCCATCGTCACCCACTACTTCTCGACGAGCAACCTCAGGCCCTACATCTTCGGTGGCGTGCGCGTCAGCGTGCCCCTCTCAGGCAAGATGTATTGGCAAAAACTGAAGATCGAGGAATATGGCTCCGAGAACCAGCACTACAGCGACAAGGACATCGTGCGAGACACCGTTGAGTTCAACGCGCAAAACACCCGTCAGTTCAACGCGGGCTTGGTGGCCGGCGTGGGCTTGATGTACAAGCTCAATGTGGGCAACTACTACCTGCTCCTCAAGGCCGACGTTTCGGCACATGGCGCCGTCATCAATTCGTTCACACCCGAAGAAATCGCAGGCGAATCGCAAAACGTGGTCGGAGCTGCCTACATCGACCCCTATCTGTTAGGCATGCGTTTCAACACCGACTTCACCGCCAAGATAACCCTGATGTTCCCGCTGAAGAAACAATTGCAAGGCGCGTGCATCAGATGGGGCGAATATGATTGATCTCAACGGAAAAAGTTCAAAAAAAGAGACGCAAAATGCTGCGTCTCTTTTTCTTTTTGCTAAATTTGCACCTTGATAAAAACATCATCCAAACAAGCAATGATCAAGTAATCACCAATAAATCAAACCAACTATGAGAAAATCATTACCAATCGCGCTTGCCATCGCACTGTTGGCCCTCGTGGGCAACACCGCTTTGGCGCAGACCTTCAGCTATCCCGTCAAAGGGAAGCAAGGCTTCAACCTGACGGAGAAGACTCGCGACGGGTTGCACATCACGTACAACCTCGGCCAGATGAGCCTCAACCAACTCAGCTATCGCGGCGAAGAGATGTCGGAGATCAGCATCACGGCCATCGGACTTCCCACCGATGCCGGAATGCCCAACCTGCCGACCGAGAGCCGCATGATGGCCATCCCCAATGGCGCACAAGCCACCTTGCGTGTGGTCAGCTTCGAGAAAGAGACCATCCACAACGTCAACATCGCGCCAGCCCTCCGCATCCAGTCGGAGAACGAAGAGCCTGACATGAACTATGTGAAGGACATGAACATCTACAGCAAGGATGCCTTCTTCCCTGCCGAGCCTTTCGTCATGGGAAGCAGCTACATCCGGGGCGTTGAAGCTGTTACGGTAGCCATCACGCCTTTCCAGTACAACCCCGTCACGAAAGACTTGGTCGTCTACACTAACGTCGAACTCTCGGTCGAGTTTGAAGGCGGCGACGGCCATTTCGGCGAAGACCGCCTGCGTTCGCCCTACTGGGACCCCATCTTGGCCGCCGAGCTTTTGAACTACGACCAGCTGCCCGTCATCGATTATGAGAAGCGTATGCAGGAATGGCTGCGCGACGACAAGGACGGCGCCGAATACCTCATCATCACGCCCAACAACGACGCTTGGGCCGAATATGCCAACCAGCTGAAGGAATACCGCACACGCCAAGGCATCCTGACCGCAGTGTACCGCTTAGACGAGATGCCCGCCACCAACACCAACCAGATGAAGCAATGGTTCCACAACGCCTACCACACCTGGGACATCGCCCCGGTGGCTGTCTGCCTCATGGGCGACCATGGCACCAACATGGGCCAATACATCCCCGCCGAAACCACCAGCCACCCCTCCAACGGCAGCTGCATCACCGACAACCGCTATGCCGATGCCGAGGGCAACGACAACCTGCCTGACATGGTGTTTTCGCGCCTGATTGCCGAAACGCCCGCACAACTGCCCGTGTTCGTCGGCAAACAATTGGAATATGAATACACCAACCCCAACATGGACCCCAGCTTCTATGAGCGTCCCATCACCGCATTGGGCTGGCAAACAGAACGTTGGTTCCAAATCTGCTCCGAAGTGTTTGGTGGCTACATGCGCCAGCACGGCTACAACCCCAACCGCATCAACTGCATCTACAGCGGCACACCCGGCGGTAGCTGGTCGAGCAACCAGAACACCTCGATGGTGGTCAACTACTTCGGACCCAACGGCACGGGCTACATCCCCCAATCTCCTTCCGAATTGGGCGACTGGAACAACGGCACGCCCGAACTCGTGGTGCAAGCCGTCAACCAAGGCGCTTTCTGGCTGCAACACCGCGACCACGGCTTGGAGACCGGCTGGGGCGAACCCGCAGTGCGCAACAGCCACGTCAATCAGATGAACAACGTGGGCAAGCTGCCTTTCGTGATGTCCATCAACTGCCTCACGGGCAAGTTCAACTATGGCCAAGACTGCTTCTGCGAGGCTTGGATGCGCCGTACCTACAACGGCGAGAACGCTGGCGCAGTAGGCTTGCTCTGCCCCACCGAGACCTCCTATTCTTTCGTCAACGACGCCTACGTTTGGGGTGTCTATGACCTCTTCGACGGTGACTTCCTTCCCACCTTTGGCCCTTACGCCGCCAACACCGGCAACTGGATGCCCGCCTTCGGCAACGTGGCCGGAAAATACTTCCTCGCCCAAAGCAACTGGCCCTACAACACGGAAAGCAAGGACATCACCTACACCATGTTCACCGCCCACTGCGATGCATTCCTGCGCATCTACACGCAAGTGCCACAAGAGATGGAAGTCGTTCATCCCGAAGTTGTTATCGCTGGTTTGGGTGAAGTCAGCATCACCGCTCCCGAAGGCTGCACGATCAGCTTGGTGAAAGACGACGGCGAAGGCGGTTGGGAAATCCTGGCCGTGGCCACCGCCACTGGCGACCCGCAAAACATCGAGTTTTTGCCCCAAGTGCCGCCCACCGAGATCAACCTCGTCGTCACCGGACAGAACTACCTCCGCTATGAGGCCGTGATGGGTGTGATACCCGCTGACGGCCCCTACATCGTTTACGACAGCAAGGTCATCCACGACAACAACGGCAACCAGCAGCTCGACTTTGGCGAGACCATCAGTCTCGACGTCACTTTGAAGAACGTCGGTAGCGACCCGATGAACGCCTTCGAAGCCGTGCTGGAGACCGAGTCGGAATACATCACCATCACCAACGGCACCGCCCAATACGACGGCCTGGCACCCAACGCCACACAAAACCTTGAAAGTGCCTTCTCGTTCAATGTGGCCGACAACGTGCCCGACAACACGAGCAACCGCTTCACCATCACGGTGACCAATGGCGACGACGTGTTTGTCAGCAACTTGGTCATGAAGGCCTACGCCCCCGTCTTCGACCTCGGCAACCTCAGAATCATCGAAGTGAATGGCAACGGCAACGGTCGCCTCGACGCCGGCGAAACTGCACAGCTCAGCTTCCCCATCGAGAACAAAGGCCATGCCGATGCAGCCGTCACCACAGCGACGCTGCAAATGCTGTCGCCCTACATCACCGTAGCCGAAAACACGGTCAGCTTCGAGAGCCTGAACGCCGGCGAGACGGCCACTGCCGTCTACGACATTACCGTCAGCGAGGAGACCCCGATGGGCTACAGCTGCCCGCTCGTCCTCAGTGTGAACTCAGGCCGCTATGAGGCCCAAAACGACTACGCCGTGAAAGTAGGCCTCATTCTGGAAGACTTCGAGACCGGTGAGTTTGGCGAAGGCTGGACCAACGACCCACAGCGTCCGTGGACCTTCGTCCGCGAAGGCTACGAAGGCGTATACTGCGTGAAGAGCGGTGGCGCCGGCGTGAGCAACGTCACCTCAAGTCTGACTCTGCGCCACGAAGCCGGCTCAGCTGACAGCATCTCGTTCTATTATAAGGTGTCGTCGGAGAACGGCTACGACAAGCTGCATTTCTACATCGACAACACCGAAATGGGCAACTGGTCGGGCAACGTGAGCTGGACCAAGGCCGCCTACCCCGTCGGTGCTGGTGTGCACACCTACAGATGGAGCTACACCAAGGACGGCAGCGTCAACAACGGCAGCGACTGCGGCTGGATTGACTTCGTCAGCCTGCCTGCCGCTCGCGTCATGGCTGGTACTGCTGGCAACGACGTGACCACATGCGCCGACAGCCCCGTCCAAATCGTGGGCTACGCCATCCACTACGACGACCTGCAATGGACCACCTCTGGCGATGGCACCTTCGACGATGCCAGCATCGCCACGCCGATTTACACTCCAGGACAACAAGACATCGCCAACGGCCAAGCCACACTGACCCTCACTATCAATGGCGGCGGCGAGACAATTACTGATGAGATGACGGTGTTTATCACTGAAAACGTGGAAATCGACTACGGTATTTTTGACAAGTACTACTGCGCCTCCAGCGAGCCGCAAATAGTTGCCGTTGATATCTATGGCGATTACACTTCATTCAGTTGGAGCACATCGGGTGACGGCGTATTTGAAGATCCCAACGAACTGTTTACCAACTACACCCCCGGCCCGATGGACATTGCCAATGGCGTCACCTTGTACGCTACTGCACAATCCGAAGGCTGCGGCCCTGTGGTATTTGAATATAATTTCGACATGAACCCCTTGCCACAAATGACCTTGGCCACCAATGCCATCGAAATCTGTGAAGGCGAGAATGCCATCATGAATTTCAGCATAAGTGGTTCGGCTGGTTCATGGAACATGTTTGATCCAGAGTTCACGTTCTTGATGAACAACGTTCAATACGAAGTCTACCAATCTGGCAACAACAGTGTTGACTTAGGTGTGCTTGAAGTTGGAGAACATGTCTTCAGGATTGCATGGGTTCACAATTTATTCTGCTACACCAATTATGAGGGAGACGAGATGATGTTCACCGTCAATGTAAACGCCGCTCCGACAATGGCAATGGGCAATGTGCCCGAATCGATTTGCGAAGGCGAAGAAGTGAACATCAACTTCGGCTTCACGGGTGTGGCTCCGTTCATCGTGGAAGCCACGGGCATGGAAGGCTTCACCGCCGAAAACGACACTTACACGCTCAGCCTCAACCCGACCGAAACGTTGAACGCCACTTTCACTAAGGTAACCGACGCCAACGGCTGCGAGACCGCCTTTGAACAGGCCATCAACATCACTGTGAACGCCATTGCCGAGCAACCCGAAATCAGCGGTGATGCCGAATTGGACGTGCGTCTCACGCCTACCACGACCTACACTGTCAGCAACGACGTGGAAGTGGGCTTCAGCATCGAGCCTGAAGAGGCTGGCACACTCGTTCCCGCCAACGACGGCAAGAGCGTGGTGGTCACCTGGAGCAACGAGTACAAAGGCCAAGCCGTGCTGACCGCCACACCTATCGCGGAATGCAACAACGGCAGCGGTTCGTTGGACATCGAGGTGAAGAACTCGACCGATGTGAACGAATACAACCTCAACGCCAGCATCTACCCCAACCCGACCGACGGCAACGTGACCATCAAGGCTGAGGGCATGCAGCGCGTCACCGTGGTAAACGAACTTGGTCAGGTGGTTTACGATGCCGAAGTGAACAACAACACCAAGACGCTTGACATGAGCCAATTCGGTTCAGGCGTTTACATGATTCGCATTTACACGGAGAACGGCATGGGCACCAAGCGTGTGAGCGTGATCCGATAATGATTCAACACGAATTACCATAAATTGGACACGAATTTCAAAAAATTGAATTTCTGTTAATTCGTGATTCATTCATGATTATTCGTGTCATAAAGAAAAGACAATGGCTGGCCTTAAGGGGTCAGCCATTTTTTTGTGCCTGTCGGGATGTTGACTATCGGACACAGTGGAGAGCGGGGATTGAAATCGCCCGATGAATTATCGTCGCCCCTTCAGGGCTTATGCGTCCCCGTCCTACACTATCGCATTACGACAATCACCGCGCCCCTTGCAGTCATGGCGGTTCCGCATCCTCGGAATGAGGCGATCCGCCATCCCCTGAGCTGCGAAGGGCGAGTATCATCATACAATATCATCCACAACACCAACAACATACCCGACAGCAAACGACTACTGTCGACTACAAACGTTTAATCAACGGCTTTGTCTTGACAGAAACAGTTTCTTTGCAACACAATCGCAAAAACAAAGAGAATGGAAGAGTTACAACAAGGAGCCTTTGGTCCCATCTACACCCAATTCAAGGGGAAGCCCAAAGAAGCCATGACCTACCTATGCAATGTAAAAGACGGAGAATGTCCCCAAGCCTTCTATCGTGAAGATGTCGGATTTGTTGATTTCGTTTGGGGAAAGCCCAACGACAAAACCACTGGCAAAGGTGGATTCGGACTATCGCACATCCTTACAGACCACGGCGACGAAATCAAGGATTTCAATATCGACCCAATCGATTTCATCCTGATGATTATGAATTTCGGCAAACTTAACACAGAAGGAAAGAAAAACAGAATCTACCTTGAAGGCAAGGAGTTTAGGCTGATTGTCACCACTGAATGGTATGGAAAGTCGAAACATCTTCTACTTACAGCATTCGACCTACGTCCCATAGCAAGAAAAAATCCGCAGCGGGCAAATGAAATGAAAAAAGCCCCTAAAAGATAGGAGCTTTTATTCTTTGTCGCTATCTCCGCAAGGATACTCGTAGGATCGATTTTACGGTCAGCCCTGTTTACTGGCCAACGACACTGCAAAATTACTACTTTTCCGCGAACCCGCAAGGGGATGTCTGAAAAATCTGTCGCGGCATCTCCTGTTCAGAGCCAAAGCAGGAACGCAAAAGAAAAACGGTTACAAGAATATGGCCATTCTATTTCATGAATTTGTCCACCCCAAGATGGAGCATTTGAACTTTATGGTAAAACTGACCATTGGAATCAAAAGCGATGGAAAACATGTACAATACTGCGTTAACAAGATAGAGACACAAAACAATAAACCAATCGTATCCAGCGATTACCCTAGTTGAAGGGAACACATACGATTGGTTTTCAGCCTGCAAAATTACGACTTTTCCACAAACCCGCAAGGGAGTGGATGAAAAAATCTATTACGGCATCTCCTGTTCAGACGCATTTGCTATGCGGCCGGGGCGAGTATGAGGATTTGCAATCCGATCGACATGCCTACCGGGGTGCTGCCGTAGGTCGCGACCTACGGCTAATAGGATATCGTCCCTTCAGGACGAGACCTACCGAGGCGCATAAGGGTAAGAACGGGGATTGAAATCGCCCGATGAAGTAGGGTCGCCCTTTCAGGGCTTGGGCGTTCCTTCCCTATGCTTTTGCATTACGACAAACGCTGCGCCCCAATGCAGTCATGACGGACAGGGATCCGCCTCCCCTGAGCGGCGAAGGGGCGCTTTAAACGTGACTAATCCAACGGCTCTGGAGCATCGTCCTCTTCTTCAGCCTCGTCTTGTTTTGGACGGGTTAAACCTTTGAAGATGTCAAGAAATGAGTTCTTATTGTAGAAAAAGCCCTCATCTTCCTTCAGTTTTTCAGCCAACACCGATAGACCATAATTGATATACTCCTCCATCGTGAGCATCAGCATGTTCACCGTTTCGTTTACCGTCCGTTGGCCTTTGTCGAGGGCAATCCAATCAATGTCAGGGGTACGAGCCACTAATGACATAAACATGTACTCCCTGAGTTTCGGATAAGCCTTTCTACCTTTCTTTGAATCCAAGTTGCCCCAATATTGGATGGGCTGACCACAATCCTTGATGTCAGCATATTCACCCAAAGGCTTTTGTCTTTTCGAATACAGCCCAATGAAATAAGCCATGATTAGCACCTCGTATGCGGCACCAAGTATTTTGCCCTTTGCATCAGAGACAGCATTGGTCCCGACACCAAAATCAGCGAGTGGCTTAATCACCTCCGTTTCGTAATGCTTTTCGTACGATGGCGTTTTTCTTCCCCATACATCGAAAATGTCTTCACGATATTCTTTTTTACTCGTAATTGCCATAACTTATGATTTAGATGGATTCAACATAGGTACGAATAGTCGAAAGGTCTTTTTCATCGAAAGGCTTGGCCTTTTCGATGCGGTATTTCTTTGCGTCAATTTCTTTCAAACGCATGGTGTCCAATCTGGAATTCCCATCCGCATCTTCTATCAAGAAACTCTTGGTGACGATTATGGTCTGTTTGTTGATTCCAGCGATCACACCGAAAAAGTCGCTTTCCTTGGCTGCCGTAAACGATGACGTGGGAGCATCGAAAATCAAAGGATAGTCATTTTCATGTTTGACAGTAGTCAATTTGGCTACTGCAAACAGCAACGACATGTACATTGTAGTCTTCAATGCCGTATTGGCGTTGTAAATGCGCGAGCCATCTGTATCTATCAGAATAATCTCAGCACTTGAATTGGGCTTTTCGACGATTTGCGCATAGCCTCTGAAATCGCCTTTGTTCAAGAGCGCAAGGTATTCATTGGTGACCTCTTCAAGTTGGTCCAAGAAATCCCTTTTGTTCTTTTTCTTCGCCTCCTTGAATGACTCAAGAATTCTCAAAATGGCTTGGCTTGTCCTAGTATACATTGCAGCAGAAGAATCGGCTGAAATCTTGGAGAATTGTGTTCTATAATCATCCAACACGTCCTTATGCTTTTTGATTTGCGCATCCAAGAAGTCCGAACGGCGTTCTGCATCAGACCTCGCCTTCCACCATTCCGATATGCTGTTATATGCCGACACCAGTTCGTCTTCCGAAAGCCCATCTGTCTGCGCAAGAATCTGTTTTTTCTTCTCTTCTTCTTGTTCAATATTTGACGATAACCTATCAATGAAAGCGTGCTTATTCAGGTTATCTCGTATAGCATTATCAATAAAGCCATTCAACCTATTCAGGAACTTCATGTTGTTGTGAAGGACTGAATACCGGTCATACAGTTCCTTGACGTAAGCATTTTTGAACAACGGTTCCACCTCTACCTCTTTTTCTTCCTCACTTTCCAACGAGGCCAAATAATCTTCGAGACGCTTTTTCATGAATAGATAAGGCTCGGAGCCTTTCGGCGCAGGGCGACCACAAACTTTGCAAAACTCCTCGTCCAACATCTCCCGCATGGTATTCTCATCGGGAATGTCAATCGCCAAAGGAACATGGCCATGGCTTAAATCCCTGTTGATTTGAGCGACAATCTTTTTGGCACCAATTTCTTGGTCGTACTTGCTTTGCTGCTTCCTCTGCTCTTTATCAAGACGACCGACTAAATCCCGATATTCCTCAGCGATTGGCTCATATCCCATCAGGACCCACATATCATCCAACAAACGGAAGGTGTAATTCTCATTAAGCTCTCTTTGCGCCTGCAATTTTTGTGAAATAAGGCTTTCAAGCCTTGAATTCGTATCAACCAACAAACTCGATGCTTCTTTATTCTTTTCGAGTTCTTCCAACAGTGTCTGAAAGTTGACAGCTTCATTACGTTTGTTCTGCAACTCTGTTTCCAAATCACCAATTTGCCTTTCTTCGTATGTGATTAAGTTGCGAAGGCGCTGTGCTTCACTTGAATTTTTCCTGTCAGCTTTTATGGCATTGTCGGTGGCTTTTTCTGCCCAAGTTTTGGCATTTTCCATGAAAAGCAGGTATGGGTCGAAATCACGAATCTGGCTGAACGTTTCAACAAGATAACTCATAGCCTCATCGTTATTGAAAATATTCAAGTTTTGTTCGCCCTTAAACAAGCAATACTTCCTAATTGAAGGTGCGAAGTCTCGGTCGAATCGGCGGATGGCATCCACACCACTTTCCAATTCTTTTTCTACTCCATTTTGCATATACAAGTCGTAGGCAAAATTGGAAGTGAATATTTCACCGCTTAGGCTTTTTGTAAACTTGAATGATTTTTGAATTAGCCTTTCACTGCCGTCATTGACATATGTCATTGAGACTTTGACATAGGCTGATTCTGAATCCATGAGTTCAGAGATTTTCTTTTTGGAAATATATTTGTTGTCGGCCTTTGGCAAGGAGCCAACGGTATCAAACAGCCATTCTACCGCCTCGAACAACGTTGTTTTTCCGTCGCCGTTTGCACCTATAATCAAGGTCAAACCATTGCCTATGTCGATGGAGTTCTCTCCGTAATAACTCCTGAAATTTTCTATAGTTAGGTTCTTGATAATCATGATAAAAGATGGTCGTTAAGGTACTTGAAAACAGTTTGGTACACATGTTTTTGTTCGCTTGGATCGTCAGAACCATTAAGTTCAATGATGATTTTGGCGACAGCTGAAACGATTGCATTATTAGAGTTAATCGCTTCATAAACACCTTCGTCATAGTCTTTTCGGGTGTATTCATATAGTTCTTGTAGTTTGGGGTCGTCCAAGACCATTTGTAACATTTTGTCTTTCTGTGTCATACTATATGATCATTATTATACATATTCAAACCATAATGCTCCATAACGGATTTCAATTCAAGTTGGGAAAAAGACGGGTTTTCTGACAGTAACGAGAAATTTTTTACTCGCATAAGCTCTCCTTTCAGCAAAGCCCTTTCCATCCTGAAACTGTCAGAACCTGGATTCACTTCGGGAGCGACAACAAGGTCGTGTATTTCGGCCATGAATTTGTCTGGGTGCTTTCGCAAGATACGACCTCTACGTTGGATGAATTGTCGTGGGTTGCCCGTGCTTGCACAAAAGATGGCCAATTCGCTTCTTGGGACATCAACACCTTCATCAAGGCATTTCATTGAAGTCAACACCTGCAATTTACCTGAAGCAAAAGCACTCAAGACCTTATCCCTGTCTTTCTGTCCTGAGACAAACTTTTTAACCGTGATAAACTTGTCCAATTTCATCACCGCTTCCGTATAATCGTCTATCAAGCGGTCAGAAACAATATCGTCGGCCACTTGGTCTGTGCTGTCGAAAACATCAGAATTAGCAATGTAATCGGGCTTTGTCCCTTCAGGAACATAGACAAGAGAGTATTTTAGGTTACCTTTCTTCTGGTATCGTTCACTGATGATTTGATTGAATGCCGTTAACTTGTTGGCCGCCTTATGAATAATACGCTTACGAGCCAACAACATACTCATCAAAATATCATCTTTCTTGTCAAAAGAGTTGGTGTTGAAATTGAAATACTTGGAGATTTTCAACGACAATTCTACGTATTTTTGAAACTCGTCATCTGTCAATCTTACTAAGTGGGGATAATAGAAGTATCGGCATAGAACGCCATTCTCGATAGCTTCTTCCATCTAATACTCGTACGTATATTGTTTCTCAGCCCCAAAAAACCTAAACAGTTTTCTGTTTGTTTCGTCATCAAATTGTCGCTCTGGGGTTGCCGATAGTCCTATACGACGCAAATACTTGATGTCAGCGAAACGTTCCTAATTCGAAGACTTGCGGCTCTTTTCGTCTTTAGAGATTGGACAAAAAAGATCAAGAAACAGCTTATTTGAAGTTATGTGAATGTGTCTCTTCCCATATATTAAATTTATACATAGTAATCCTAATCTACTCCATTTCGACTATTTTACCTCTAACACAAACGCACTGAGCTTTCCTTCAATTCTTCCAAAAACTTTATTATTAATAATTGCAGATAACAATGTAAGGTTCAATTCATCAGCTTTTTTCTTCAGACAAGTAAGGATGTTGTAGGGACAATCCTTATCATCATCTATTAGATTTAAAAAAGAACCATTATCCTCGGGAACAAACAACAATTCATCTTCCTTTAACATTTTAATAGTTCTTTCATAGTCGACATAAACGTCAACCCTATCAGTTGAAAAGGAACTTATTGGAAACACTAGTTTTAATTGATTCTTTTTTGACTCTAACAATAGTCCATGTAAATTATACGAGAATAGAACACTTCTATTTGTCATGCGTATTTGGAGTTCATTCGATGTATCGACCCCATAAGCTCCAACAATATAAGGTAAATGTAAACGATCTTGGCTTGTTAGCCCATGCAGACACATCGTCTTATATTGATTCAAAACGCAATCCTTAAAAACTTTTTTTTCAAACATCGGGTCTCTTTTCGCATTTTTCGGTTCGGAAAAAATAACTCCAATATAATCATCATTACCACTATGACTTATTCCAGTATCAAGACCACCAACGACATTAACTCCTAAAAAGGACGAGTATGGTTGATATAAAGTATTAACAGCAGCAAGACCATAAAACCGCCCTTTATATTCAACTCTTTCCACTCTTTGCCAATTTTTATCTATATAATCAACATATTTACTTCCTTCATGATATTTAGCGAAAGAAATATCTTTTAACCATTGACAAATATCTAAATCTTCAGAAAGAATGTTTTTATGTATTAGTTCAATTTTACCATTATGTTCAGAATAATATAAATCTACATCTAGTCCTGCTGTCATCCTTGAAATTACCGATTTGTATGGGACTTCAAAATCGCTAACTCCCGTATAACCAGGGGTAATCTTGGCTGTTTGCGTCCATTTTACCTTTTCTTCATCAAGGCAAAATCTCACTATGGATGAAACACTTGTATTGCTCCCTTTTTGTCTTGAAACAATTGGTCTTAGGCACAACCCATTTGGAAATCTTAATAGAGTATTGCTCTCTAATGACGAATCATATTTACGAGTTTCAACTATTACTTCAGAAGCCACCATAAACACCGAATAGAAACCTATACCAAAAGTTCCAATTGATTCAAACGTTGAAGACCGAAGTCCTGGGTATTCTTTTTTAGCTAAATCTGAAGCCCAAAAACTATTACCGAAATTTAGCAAATAATCCCTAATAGTTTGCATACTCATTCCGACACCATTATCAGTTATTGAGAACCAATATTTCCCATCAATTTGTTCAATTGACAGGATAATCTTACCATCAAATCCAGACTCAACTACTCTTCTTGCAGCGATGGCATCTCTTGCATTTTGAATCAATTCACGTAAGACAACTTCTATTTTATGATCACATCCATACAGTTTTTCTCCTCCAAGATTCTTAATCAATCCTTCAACATTGCTAATATGGATATTCGCGTCACACGGCATCCATCCCACCGTTTTAATGAATTGACTGAGAGTCTGTCTAGATTCAGCACCAATTACACATTTTGCTTGAAAGCACAAGTTTTTATCTATTTCCAAAAGGGCTTCATTTGAAATCCTAATTTCATGATCTAATACTTGGACTGCATCACATGCCACATTCCAAGCGGCAAAATCACTTTCTGAAAAGTCAATATTAGAAGCTATTAGCACCTTCGAAGGATCGGCTTCATAAATATCAATTTGAGATAATCTATTTTGAGCTATCCAATGTGACCTTGAAACGCCATTCAACTCTAGTAGTTTTAGCAGATAGTCTGGAGCTCTACCTTCATCAATATGCCCTGCATCAGCACAACGAATAATACAAGCCAGTTTGATTGGATTAATTCTCCATTGTTGAGGGTATCTCGATAAAGCCGGAATTTGACTTCCCAATTTTTTAACTTCATCAATACTCCAATGATGACTTGCAGCGATTTTTCCAATGATTCCACCTAAATGGTTTCTTAAAGCCTCATCTTCAATAATATAAAACTTTGTATTATCATCCCGTTCAAACAACACTTTATTTATTGTTTCAGCATATTTTGCGTGCAAAAAACGAATTGCACTAAAATCAGCCTCATAACATTTTTCCTCTTCGGTTAATTTTATATCTTTTGAATAATCAGCATAATAGTCTTTCCATTCTATTGTAGCTCTTAGTTTAGTTTGCCCGCCAACCGCTTGATACGACAATGCCGCATCATGAATCAGAAATGCGCATCCCAAGACAAATCCCTCTAGCGGGTTTATTTGATACTTTTCACCAGTTATCACGCTAGCCACTTGCCATAATCCGTCAACATGGGTTATGTCATGTATAGTTAAATTGGGAAAATCTCCTCTTATTTTTTCAAGCAAATACGCAGCATTTTTCCTTGCATCTAATAAAGCATTCTTTAAACCCACTCTTAGTGCATCATCTTCATCAGCTTTTTCAAGAAAAGCGTTCTTCCATAAAGTAGTATCTACATAATTCATAATATAAACAATTGGATGGTTTCAACCATTTATTTATACAGCAAAAATACATGTTTTAGTTAGATAATATTATAATCTCTAATAGCTCTTTTTCCAAGGAATCACCCCCCTCACCCCGCCTTTAGGATTCTCAACATCCCCCTTATAGCGCGGAATCAAGTGTATATGTACATGAAAAACGCTCTGCCCTGCGGCTTCGTTCACATTGATTCCGATATTGAAACCGTCGGGGTGAAATCGTTTTTCCAAAATGGTTTTGCAATGGTTTACCATGTGCCACAAATCTTGCTGCTCTTCATCCGACAAATCAAAGTAGTTAGCCGCATGGCGTTTTGGTATTATCAGCGTGTGTCCCTTACTCACTGGGTATCCATCAAAAAATGCTACAGCCGTAGCAGTTTCACATACCAATTCCACCTTGGTGGACAATTTGCAAAATGGACATCCTTTTGACAACTCGTATTTCTCTTTGTAATTGGTTCTATTAAAATGCTTGTATTCATATATCTCACAATTCTCGTTGAGAAACAGACTTTTGTAAGGCAATACAACATTACATTGATAAGTTGGCTTTTTGTGTACATAATGAATTCGGAATCCCTCGCTTTTCAAGTCACGACGAACCGTGAAATAAGCTGTTCCTGTTGGTTTGAGCAGTTCCGATACTTTCATTAGCACCTCTGCCTGCTCTTTGGGTTCAAGCACATTCAGAACATAATTGCAGATGATGGTGTCAAAACGCTTTGTCGGGTATTCAGGGCGATAAAAATTGTCATATCCAACAATACTATAACCTTCTTTTTGAAGCTCATCCGCATCAAAACCGAATCCACAACCAAAATCCAATATCTCACCTTTCAGAAGGTTGTTTTGCTTTAGCCAGCGAGTAGGGAAAGAAATCGATGTGCGTTCTTTGGCCGTCAAGTGAGGATTGTTTTTGATTCTATTCATTGCTCCCAAGTTTTAAATCCCATGTTTTCAGCAATCTGTACCATTGGTGAAAATGTTTTCTGAAACACATTACAGAAGTCCTTATCAGTCAGATGAATCAGTTCTGAAACTGAATCATAGACAGTCAGATAATCCTCAAAAATCTTGTCATTAGGTTTCCTTGTATAAAGGGTTTTCAATGCTTCGTGATGCAAATTCGCATATGGTTTCAAATACTTATCCAATGACGGCAGGTTGTTGCTTTTCGAAGAGTTGATGCTTGAATCGGCTGGCAACAGATTCCATAACAGGTTGTGCGACACAAAACTCCATGGAATAAAATGGTCTAAATCATAGCCTTTAACAACCAAAGGCTTGTCGGTATAAATGCAACGGATTGAGCCAACAATTTCGATATAAGCATCCCAAAACTTATGCTGCTTTGTGAGCGAGTCGCGTAAAATCGGTTTTATTAGTTTCGACGGAACATCGGGAACATTAGGATTACGCTTTTGCAGGAAAATGGCCAAGTTCCAAAATGCAAAATCGCGTAAAATACCGTAGTGTTCCATCAAATAATCGCTCCATATCGAATTAAGTTCAATTGTTTCACCATTCAAAGCATACAAACAATTATTTTCAAACCGCTGTGAACGAGTTTTTACATCATAATCATTTGTATAATCAATCCAAGGCGACAAAAAGCGATATGGAACATTTAAAGCGAAAACCCGCAACAAGCTTTTCACCCGACTATTTCCAATATTATCAAGCAAAACGCGTTTAATCCTTTCTTTATCAGCGTCTATCGTAATGTTCAATTCTTGCTGTAAAGCCAAAGACTGAACATAAAGCGAATCGGATTTGCCGAATGAAAGCTTGAAATAGTGAATAGGATACCATGATTCCGCTACCATTCCAGCAATGATTTCCCAAAACGACATTTTTGTCTTCCGCTCTTTCACCACAATATCAAGCAGAGCCACAAACCAATAGAACTTGTATGTAGCCGTTGTGTTTTTGAAAACCTGCGACAATCGAGTTACAGGAAGTTTTATGTTTTCGGGTAATGTCATTGTTTTGTTTTTCGTTACTCTTCCGTCTTGGTGCTATCCTTTCCGCCTGATATGCCTAATATGTGTCGTATGTTCATTCTGTTTCTTCAATTTCTTCTTTAATAGCATCCATCTGCTCTACAAACTTTTGGAATCCGAAATTGTATTGAGATATGCGTGAGACATCTTTCCGCTTTATCTTCTTCAGGATTTCATTATACACCTTGACCGCCTCTGGCGTATTCTTCTTGTCTTCGGGGATGCCCATCCCTTCCTTTTGCAGTTTTTGATTCAAAATGTAAATGCAGTTTGTGGTTGCACAACGCTTTTTTGTATCATTATCGTAATAAAGAGGAAGCAGCCAACATTCGGTCTCGTTGAAACAAACAGCAAACATGATTTTATTGGAATACTTATTCCTGACTTCTTCGTTGACATCTCGCATCAATCGGGCTATTACCCTACCATACAACACCGCGTCAGTAACCTTTCGATGATTCTCGTCATATATATCTACATCATAATTGGCTTGGATGCATGCATCTGTGTCAATCTGAATAACCAGATAATCATTTGCTGCCATAATATTATTGATGACATCGTCTGTACAATGGTTGAGCACCTGTGACCATCCTCCTCCGTCATCTTGTTTCTCTTGTCCATGCGACAACTTAAGCGATGGCTGAATAGGATTCACCACCACACTATCTCCCAAATATCTATTGATGATATAGGTTAGTATCTTTATCTCCGACACTCCTTCACAAATCAAAGCAATTGAGGCCATAGCTGTTTCTGTTTAGAAGTTATCAGGGAGTCCACCAATAATACCTTTAATCCATGCTTCGGAAAGAGGCATCGTCATATCATCTTTCAGAGTCACCCTGTTCGTCTTGGTATATCCATCAATATTACGACGAACAACATGTAAACGAACATCATCCTCAAAGAGATTCATTCCATCAAGCACCGCTGCATTGTGGGTTGTGGCGATAATCTGTTTGTTGTGCTTTCGAGCCATCTCTATCAAACGGCGTGTTACTTCACGGCACAGCTTCGGATTGAATGCCGTGTCAATATTCTCAATGGCAAAGAAACGAGGTGTCTCATCGGATATGACAAGCGTGAGGTAGAAGAGCAGATATAAGAAACCCTCATTTGTGCTACGTTGGTCAAAGGCATTTATGGTATCAGCCAAGTAACTATCTTTGAGTTTTAGATTAAACTCCATAGACAATTGGCCAGAAGGGACCTCCATGTCGTCAAACCAATCAAGGACCTTGAGGTTTTCTTTAATCTCGTTGATGATCTCTATACCTTCAGGCTTTTGGGACAACTCTTTTATATATGCGAATAAGCCTTCACCATGACGGCCTAAAGGATAGGTACGGTTTGAATCGTCTGCTTTGCGGAGTTTGTTTTCTTCGAGGGAATATATAAGGAACTTGTCTAACAAGTCATTTCCTGCTACTGCCGTCCACCTATTACTTGAGGAATCAAGGGCAATTGTCACCTTAGACCCAAGTCGATTCTCCAATTCTTGAAACAAATCTTGGGCGCTATCACTTTTCGAAAGAGCCTCATTGAATTTAACGCCACATTCCCATCGGGCAGGTTTGGCATTCTTGTTATAAACTATAGGATAATTGGCCACTATGTCTCCGTCGAGTCTTATGGACACCAATATTGTTTCGTCTTGTTTTTCAGTAAACGCTGGTGTCATCAAACGAGGTTCCACTACACGTATTCCCCTGTTGGCGAAATATTCATAATCCAACTTGTTGGAACTTGCCGCAGACCCCATAGCAATTCCTTCGAGGATATTCGACTTGCCGCAGCCATTCGCGCCTATTAGAAGATTAAATCTTCCTAGCGGCAAACTCACATCCACTACAGACTTGTAGTTTTTAATTGACACATTGTTAATCATATATTTTCTCTTTTTATTTCTTGTTAAGTACGGCCAACAGTGTGCCGTTTTGGTCATTAAAAAGATAGTCACCCAAACATGTTCGTTGGTCATTCCTACAAACACCAAAGACCTTAAGCCAATAACGGATAGAAGCTACCATGTTTTTCCCGACACCCAAATCTATCACGGCTTCAGGGCTATTGAAGTCTTTCCCTTGGGCAACAAAATCATATCCCTTCTTCAGCCATAAGGTCTTGCAAGGAAAAGATTCATGCCCAGAAAAAACATATTTTGAGTAACTCATCTATTCTATATTTTGACGCGCAAATATAGCATTTTTTTCAGCATGACTTCAAAAAAATGCCAAAATCATCGCGACCGATTGTATGCTGGGTTGACGATTGAACCAGCAACCCAAGCCCCGAAAAGTCACCCCTACCTCATCAAACGATTCCAATCCCCGCAAAAAAACCTCCCCGCAAGCCTCTCGGCCTGCGGGGAGTAAGGCGGATCTTCATTTATTAACCATTATCTCCGCCTTATGAAAAAGAAAGCATCGCCTCCGACTCAGGCGCTTGCTGCCAGATGGGGACCCATGGGGATTTCGGCTTCGACTGTCGCCTTGGCTTTCGTCGCACTTCGCCCTTGCGTCGCATTGAGGCGCGTGATGATCTCGGTCACCACGGCATAATGCGTGGCATAGCCTTCGGGGTCCTTCTCGGCCATGGCCTGAAGGTAGACCACCAAACGACGGAGCTTGGCTGCCGCATCGCGCTTCAAGGGAAGCAACGGACGGGGCATCTCGGCCTGGCTGTTGGCCTGGTCGACCTCAAGCTGACGGGCCGCCAAAGCCTCCACAGCCGTCCTGACGCCCGCAATGCGGACGGATAAATCGGGCAACAGACCGACACAGGCGTGGCAAGGTCGCGCAACAGCACCCGAACCGCGCCCACTCTGGTGTCCACCTTCATATGGTTGAAGGGCTTGCCCTCGCTGCTGAAGCGTTGTTTCAGGACCTGGGCACTGGCACGCACGGCTTGGTCGGACACATAGCGGCACGAGTCGATGTAGCGCGAAGCCGAGGCAAGACGCTCGTTCAGCTCCTTGGCTTCGCGGTTGATACCCTGCTTGGCCACCTTGACGTTCAGCGCACCGATGAGCGCTTGGTTGGCGGCTTCCACCTCGGCAAGCAGACCGCTCAAGTAAGCATCGTCGCGGTTGCCTTCGAAGTGGCGGCGGACCTCATCGAGACCCGCATGGAACTTGTTACTGTCAAGTCCCGTTTTGAATGATAATTTAACCATAATGTTATGTTTTAAATGGTTAACAATAAATTGAATTACATGGCGGCTCAGGCCGCCAACACATTGGAGATTCCGCCATGGCAGCGGCCTGCCATGCAGAGGGGACACATCAAAATGTCAAGGCATGGTACGGGCGTATCGGTCATTATGTTACTCTGAGTCAGCCCTTACCCCATCGCACGAGGTCAGGAGTCGCTCGAAGTGACATGAAGTCCTGTTTTCAGTGCTTCTTGTTAACTCCCAGTTTGCAAACGCCCCGTGCGATGAGGCGAATGGTCACAGCGAGTGACAAAAAGTCCTGCTTTCAGCCCAGAATGGTTCCTATCAGCGACTTGAAGAGTCGTCGTTAGGCTTTTGGTTGCTCCGAGCAAGCATGAACGAACGGCGACGTGGCCGCAACATCGGTTTCGTCATTGGTTTGGCTTGTGCGAGGCATTGCCTTGCAGAATGATGTAAGCAGTTTAAGGAGCCGTTGGTTGGACCGCTCCACGCTACGGGTTCAAGGCTCACGTAGGCCGGGGTCTCTATCGCCTCGGCGTACAAGTCTTGAATATTCTCTATCAGAAGGGTTATGTATGACATATTATTAATTGTTGTGCATGCCTCGAAACCACAGATTGTCTGCCGTTTGGCTTGCGTTGCAAAGATACACAAGATTCACGACACAAGCATCAAAATTCCGTTAATTTTTTGTCAACAAAATTATCAACAGGGTTAACTTCTCACTTACCAGCAAATTTACTCCCAATTTACTCTTTAATTTACTCCCAATTTACTCTCATCCCGTCCTTGGACGGAGCATTTCCCGGTGCCCATGGCTGTTTGAAGGCAGAGAACTTGTAAATTACCATAAGGAGGATTCCCAAATATCACATAAAAGAAAACTCCTACGGAGTATGATCCATGGGTTCATGGTGTCATTGTTATTAAAAGGAAGCTCCTACGGAGCAGTTTTTTTGGGGGGGCATCAATCCAAGCCCTGAAAGGGCGACCCTACTTCATCGGGCGATTTCAATCCCCGCTATCAAACATAACGCAGAAGAGCCGTCTGCAAGCCCTGAAGGGGCGACAGCAACACGAGGCAGGCGGTGTGAACCCCTGCCGAAAAAAATGTGCCGAAAAGCCCAAGCCCTGAAGGGGCGACAATACTTCATCGGGCGATTTCAATCCCCGCCACACAAAAAACGGAGCCGCCCCACGGCAGCCCCGTTTCCTCACAAGGTATGAAAAAGGGATTTACTTTCTCGTAATACGGAACAACGTCCGAAAAAGTTACAGCCCGTAGGCGTTTTTCACGTCATCGAGGCTGATGCCCAACAGCTTCATCTTCTTCACCACTTCGGGCAGCTCCTTCTCCAGGAACTCCTCGCGCATTTGGCGAAGCACGATGTCCTTGGCTTCGGGCGCGATGAAGTAGCCGATGCCGCGCTTGTTGTAGATGATGCCCGCGTTGGTCATGGTCTCGTAGGAGCGCATGATGGTGTTGGGGTTCACGCCGAGCTGGATGCCGTAGTCGCGCACCGAGGGGATGCGGTCGTCGGCCTTCAGATCGCCGCGCAAGATTTGTTCATAGAGCTGCGAACAGATCTGCAAGTATATGGGTTTGTGTGCGTTAAATTCCATGGTTTAGTATTTTTGCGTTTTGAGTTTGAAGAAAAGTCCAACATAAAGTGCGACAGCGAGCAGGCTCCTGAAAATGATTCCCAACAGCATGGCATGGGTAGTGTAGTTGGTCAGCGATTCCATGTCCATCGAAGCCGTGTTGACTTCATGCTGCCAAGGATAGATGCCTCTCGAAAGGAAATACGATTGCATCAACATCGTAATCACATACGAAATGCCAATCATGCAGGCCAAGGTCTTGGCGGTTTTGTGCGTCTTGAAGAGCAAATTGCCGAACATAAAGAGACCCACGGTGAAAACGATACGCACGATGTGGCTGAACAGATAGCCCGAATCGAACTTGCCGGAAAATGCTTGGAAAGCCTCGTAATCATCACCAACCATGTCGGCTTCGGTCATTTCGCCCATCTCCATGGCAAAGTTTTGGACTGACTCCATAATGCCGAAGCTCTTGATATAGTGGCTGTAACCGCCAAGAGGCAAGGCAGTTAGGAGCGAATCAAGGCCCCACGAAAGGAAGAAAACGACGACGGGTGTCAGGAGACAGAAGAAGGCGTAGCTGAGGAACTTCTCCAAGTTGGAGGCGGGCATCATCGCAAAACGGATGCCCTCACGCTGAAGGTTGATGTCGCCAAAGGCCTTGGCTGGCACCATGATGCAGGCCAAAGCCACGGCAAGGTAAATCATGCCCCAACGGACGAAGGTGGGCATCGTGAAGCTGAAAACCAACGTCAGCAGCCACAAGACCAAGGTCAGGCTGCTCAGGATGGCCACGGTGATGCTGAAGTTGCGGTAGTATTTCCGGCCATCGGCAGCAAGCACCTTGCCGAACCTATTGAAATTGAATGTGTTGTTCATGGTCAGTATTTTTGAGTCTTGATTTTACGATAGGTAAGGATATAGAACACGATGGCGACGACCAACTGGAAGGCACTGTAGACCCAAGGAAGGAAACGCGTCTCCAACTGGGCACTGGTTTCGGTAACCCACATGCCGAAGGCATTCCAGAAGTGGGCCAATTGAAGCAACA
>Ga0310697_10000264_pt1 | contig 75024 bp, 31 predicted proteins | sample 172DNAGHGlowgp2_FD_203883 | JGI IMG/M metagenome (GOLD analysis project Ga0310697, IMG submission 203883) | Sheep rumen microbial communities from Palmerston North, Manawatu-Wanganui, New Zealand - 1728 DNA GHGlow gp2 (v2) (version 2) | ecosystem: Host-associated > Mammals > Digestive system >...
GATGCTGTCGCAACTATTCGCGTTGGTCGTGCGAATCGTGTCGTAATGGACATACGGGGTCGTGCTGTACGGAGCCGTGTATTCGAAGCCGTGGGCATTGTACGTGACACCGGCACAGACAGTCTCATTGTCGAAGTGGATGGAGTCAACAGGATTCACCGTCAGAATCATCGTCACGACGCTGTCGCAGCCGCTCGTGTTGGTCTTGCGGATTGTGTCGTAATGGACGATCGGATGCGTGCTGTAAGGAGCCGTGTATTCGAAACCGTGGGCATTGTACGTGACACCGGCACAGACAGTCTCATTGTCAAAGTGGACAGAGTCAACAGGATTCACTGTCAGAATCAACGTCACGATGCTGTCGCAACCGTTGGTGTTGGTCTTGCGAACCGTGTCGTAATGGACGATCGGATGCGTGCTGTACGGAGCCGTGTACTCGAAACCGTGGGCATTGTACGTGACACCAGCGCAGACAGTCTCATTGTCGAAGTGGATGGAGTCAACGGGGTTCACCGTCAGAATCAACGTCACGATGCTGTCGCAACCGTTGGCGTTGGTCTTGCGAACCGTGTCGTAATGGACAATCGGATGCGTGCTGTACGGAGCCGTGTATTCGAAGCCGTGGGCATTGTACGTGCCGCCGGCGCAGACAGTCTCATTGTCGAAGTGGATGGAGTCAACGGGATTCACCGCCAGAATCAACGTCACGATGCTGTCGCAACCGTTGGCGTTGGTCTTGCGGATTGTGTCGTAATGGACGATCGGATGCGTGCTGTACGGAGCCGTGTACTCGAAGCCGTGGGCATTGTACGTGCCGCCGGCACAGACAGTCTCATTGTCGAAGTGGATGGAGTCAACGGGGTTCACCGTCAAGATCAACGTCACGATGCTGTCGCAACCGTTGGCGTTGGTCTTGCGAACCGTGTCGTAATGGACGATCGGATGCGTGCTGTACGGAGCCGTGTATTCGAAACCGTGGGCATTGTACGTGCCGCCGGCACAGACAGTCTCATTGTCGAAGTGGATGGAATCCACAGGATTCACCGTCAGGATCAACGTCACGATGCTGTCGCAACCGTTGGCGTTGGTCTTGCGAATCGTGTCGTGATGGACATACGGGGTCGTGCTGTAAGGAGCCGTGTATTCGAAGCCGTGGGCATTGTACGTGCCGCCGGCACAGACAGTCTCATTGTCGAAGTGGATGGAGTCAACGGGGTTCACCGTCAAGATCAACGTCACGATGCTGTCGCAGCCGTTCACGTTGGTCGCGCGGATTGTGTCGTAATGGACATACGGGGTCGTGCTGTAAGGAGCCGTGTATTCGAAGCCGTGGGCATTGTACGTGCCGCCGGCGCAGACAGTCTCATTGTCGAAGTGGATGGAGTCAACAGGGTTCACCGTCAAGATCAACGTCACGATGCTGTCGCAACCGTTGGCGTTGGTCTTGCGAACCGTGTCGTAATGGACGATCGGATGCGTGCTGTACGGAGCCGTGTATTCGAAGCCATGGGCATTGTACGTGACACCAGCGCAGACAGTCTCATTGTCAAAGTGGACAGAGTCAATGGGATTCACCGCCAGAATCAACGTCACGATGCTGTCGCAGCCATTCGCGTTGGTCTTGCGAACCGTGTCGTAATGGACATAGGGGGTCGTGCTGTACGGAGCCGTGTATTCGAAGCCATGGGCATTGTACGTGACACCAGCGCAGACAGCCTCATTGTCAAAGTGGATGGAATCCACAGGATTCACTGTCAGAATCAACGTCACGATGCTGTCGCAACTATTCGCGTTGGTCGCGCGGATTGTGTCGTAATGGACATCCAGGGTCGTGCTGTACGGAGCCGTGTACTCGAAACCGTGGTCATTGTACGTACCGCCGGCACAGACAGTCTCATTGTCGAAGTGGATGGAGTCAACGGGGTTCACCGTCAAGATCAACGTCACGATGCTGTCGCAACCGTTCGCGTTGGTCTTGCGGATTGTGTCGTAATGGACGATCGGATGCGTGTTGTACGGAGCCGTGTATTCGAAACCGTGGGCATTGTACGTGCCGCCGGCACAGACAGCCTCATTGTCGAAGTGGATGGAGTCAACGGGGTTCACCGTCAAGATCAACGTCACGACGCTGTCGCAGCCGCTCGTGTTGGTCGTGCGGATTGTGTCGTAATGGACATACGGGGTCGTGCTGTAAGGAGCCGTGTATTCGAAGCCGTGGGCATTGTACGTGCCGCCGGCACAGACAGTCTCATTGTCGAAGTGGATGGAGTCAACGGGGGTCACCGTCAAGATCAACGTCACGACGCTGTCGCAGCCGCTCGTGTTGGTCGTGCGGATTGTGTCGTAATGGACATACGGGGTCGTGCTGTAAGGAGCCGTGTATTCGAAGCCGTGGGCATTGTACGTGACACCAGCGCAGACAGTCTCATTGTCGAAGTGGATGGAGTCAACGGGGGTCACCGTCAGAATCAACGTCACAATGCTGTCGCAACCGTTGGCGTTGGTCTTGCGAACCGTGTCGTAATGGACAATCGGATGCGTGCTGTAAGGAGCCGTGTATTCGAAGCCGTGGGCATTGTACGTGACACCGGCGCAGACAGTCTCATTGTCGAAGTGGATGGAATCCACAGGATTCACTGTCAGAATCAACGTCACGATGCTGTCGCAACCGTTCGCGTTGGTCTTGCGAACCGTGTCGTAATGGACGATCGGATGCGTACTGTACGGAGCCGTGTATTCGAAGCCGTGGGCATTGTACGTGACACCAGCGCAGACAGCCTCATTGTCAAAGTGGATGGAGTCAACAGGATTCACCGTCAGAATCATCGTCACGACGCTGTCGCAGCCGCTCGTGTTGGTCGTGCGGATTGTGTCGTAATGGACGATCGGATGCGTGCTGTACGGAGCCGTGTATTCGAAACCGTGGGCATTGTACGTGACACCAGCGCAGACAGTCTCATTGTCGAAGTGGATGGAATCAACGGGATTCACTGTCAGAATCAACGTCACGATGCTGTCGCAGCCATTCGCGTTGGTCTTGCGAACCGTGTCGTAATGGACAATCGGATGCGTGTTGTACGGAGCCGTGTACTCGAAGCCGTGGGCGTTGTACGTGACACCGGCGCAAACAGTCTCATTGTCGAAGTGGATGGAGTCAACGGGGGTCACCGTCAAATGCAACGTCACAACACTGTCGCAACCCGCCACAGTGGTGGTCTGGTAATGGTAATCGCCCGACTCCGTATACGTCTGGCCATGCCAAGTGAAACTGTCGCACGCCTTAGCTATCGTGTCAGCCGTCACCTCGTTGCTGATTGTCAGGTGCAGCGTCACAATACTGTCGCAACCCGCAGCACTGGTCAGCGTCCAGGTCGGAGTATTCGTGCTCACCGTATAAGTATGGCCGTCTATCCACGTGTAGCTCATACAGGCCGACTGCTCGTCAATGCCATACTTAACAGCATCCACCTGCACCGTGACCTCTCCGCTGTTCTCACAGGCATTGTTATTCTTGGCTATCACCGTGTATGTTGTGGTAGCCGACGGGGAGACCGTCACGGATGACCCGCTGGCAATGACACTTCCGCCCTGTTTCCAAGTAATCTCACACGGGGAATCATCACGGATGGTGATGGCATCAATATAGAATCGCTCCTCCGTATAATCGATATTCATTCCTGTAGTCTCTGCATATTCAGGGTCATTGTACGACTCAATGGTGATAACCGAATGGTCCGTGGCTGCCCCGAAATAAAGCGTATAAGTGCTGTAGGCATCATCCGCTGAACCCGTAATGTAACCGAAAAGTGTAATCGTGTCCGCATCCGTCCCGTCCACAGAGACCCGCACACGGGTGGGCGCGACGGTACCGCTGGCCTTCCCCCACCCTTTCATGTCAAGACTGATTGAAAAAGGGTGGCTGAGATCCAACTCTTCAGTAATCAATCTACCATATTCATAATCAGTAATACTGCTGTATTTTCCTACTCTAAGGGCATCGGTTCCGGTACCATATACCGCCGAACCCGACTCAAACAAGGCTGTATAACCCGTGAAATTGGTGATTTCGGTAGTCGATGACACAGTACTTGCCCTGTCGAGTCCATCATAATACATAAAGTCGTATGATTCGTCCTGGCAATTGGCGACAGAAGCGGTCAATTCCACAGTCCCGCCCTCGCAAATTACCGGATTATCCGGTGAAATCACAATTTCCGGCAATGACACCACCCGCAAATGCAAGTGGTATGTACTGTCGCAGTCACACCCGTTGACCGTCTTGTAAACTTTCTCATAGTCACCGGACGTATAGTAATCATGGTCTCGCCAATGGTACGGTGCCTCATCGGCACAAATAAGCACCGTGTCGTAGTAGTCATAGACTGGATTCACCTTATAAATGAGGCGGATAACACTGTCACAACCATACTGGGTCTGCAAAGTCACATCTTTCTGGTAAGGCGTGGCACTCGGGGTGGAGATGTCCAGATTTGTGAAGTTAGGGTTCTTCACCGAAGTATATCGTTCCGTTGAGGCGCAGACGGTATCGTAGGTCCAAGGACGGTTATCGTTGACCGAGAATTTGGGGTGGACCACCGCCCAGCCACTGCCGTCGTAGACTTGTCCCATGAAGACAACATGCCAGGGGTATTCGGTGGTCTGAGAAGGCTTCACGGTGATGGTGCCGGTCTTCACAGCCGTATCCACCGCCCCCCAGTAAGCGATGGCGTCCTCGACTTGGAAGTCCCGCACGGGACGGACGCGGTGGGTGTTTTTGATACCACCATCGGATTTCATCTCGCCGGTACGGTAGTTCATATAGACCGGTCCCGCGCCCTGGGAGTAGATTCCGCCAGACGAGAAGGTGGAAGTCCAATAGTGCTTACGTGAGTCTTCGCCATTTTCATCGGGAATCTGCATGGACGGATGCTTCGCCTTCAAAACATGCATCATGCTGTACCATTGCCGCATCTGCATGGCATCGGGGATGTACCAGCCGCTGTAGAGTTGCACGGCATTGGCGGCCGGCGAATGGCCGGATTCACGCAACTTTCTTGTATTCTCATAACCATGGAAGTGCCACCCTTCCAAATGTCCCCAAGCATTGATGGCGTAAGTGGTCTCCAACCCCAACGAGTTCACCAAGTTACTGACACTGGTAGCGGCGTCGTACAAGGCGAAGGAGCCCGACGTATTGACATCCTGCATGGACACCACCCAGCCACGGTGAGGGTTGTCGGGTTCCACATAACAGACCACGCCGTAGGTTCCGTCAGGGAAGTAGTAGATGTCACCGATGTCATAAATGATTTCCTGAGCGTTGGCTGTTCTCGTCAGAATGCCGGATGCCTGGAAAAACAGCCATACCGTCATGAAAAACAAAAACCGTTTTATACCTATATATTTCATAATCTTCGCTTTCGGTAATACTAATAAGACAATTCCGCCGTCAACTGAATTAGTTCGGGAAGATTCGGACAGCTCGCACATAATGAGGCCACTTGACACCTACAACCTTGGAGTCATTCCGGTTTATCTGCCCCCTTGAGCTAATGCAATAGGCATTGAGTTCAGATTCGGTTGAAGACCAGTATTTGGTGTCCGAGTAGTTGTCTTTGTAATAGTAGTCGCCCAAAATAGCCGCGTACCCCCGGCTCGCTAACAGCGAAAGGGTTTCATTGACGACGGCGCGGTTGGCGTAAAGGATGTTCAGTTCACCCAAAGAGGGCATGTACCAGTATTTGTGATTCGGGCCGGCACCTCGCAACAAATGGTCATAATACCAGCAATAATATGCGGCAGGAGCGTTCTCTTTAAAGTCTCCACCGCCGGCGAGAAGCGCCGTCTGCTGAATCACAGTGGTGTTGTAGTAGCCATCCATGTCCCTCATGGCCTTCTGGTGGCTGTAGGTACCGCCCTCCTTCGTAATATCGGTGCCGGAATGCACAAACTGGGAGATACCATTCCGCGCCCACCCGATTTCGCCGTCGTACGCGTCGAACAGGGCGACGGCCCTTCCACGCATGTGCGTCGGGTCATTCGGCTCGATGTAAAAGACCACGCCCATGGGCACTTTGCCCGAAACCAAGAACGAGTCGGGACGCAGGATGTCGCCGTCGGTGCAAAGCACATCGCCCACGGCCGGACGCGGCCGGAAGTACTTCATGTCGGGGGTCTTCACATAAACACCCATGTCCGTCCGCTCCCCAATACAAATCTCATTGGTGGAGGTATCCACCTCCAAAACGATCAAGTTCAGATAATCCGCGCTGTCGCAGCCGTCGCCGTAAGGCTGGTAGAACACGCCGTACTGTCCTGTTGTGGAACAGGACAGCCCATTCCACACGAGCGGTGTGTCAAGACTCAGGATGACCGTATCATGCTGTGTGAAGGGCGGCGGCATCACCCACAGACTCAACGCGACAGTGGAGTCACACTCGTTCATGTCTTTCAAATGTCTCTCAAACAAATAAATCCGGCTTACCTTCACAGCAGCATCCAATTGATTCTGGAGAGCTTGGTCTCCCTGCGTAAAACTATACCGGTCATAATACCCCCGGGTCTGGCTCTGACAAACCGTGTCTCGGAACAGCGTGTAACTCTGCTTGTAAATATCCCCGACAGCCACTCCGGGAGCAGGCTGAACAATGGAAGTCCAACCGCTTGAAGCCTCTTCGCCGGGAATAAAATAGACCATCAAGGTGTCAGTCGGCGACACGATGATTTCCGGGATGTCGCTGTAGGTATTCAACTCACAAAGCAACGCGTCGAAACGGGGTTCCGATCCAGAGAAAACGAGCAGGTGTGACGTGTTCGAAAGGTACATCGATTCAAAATGGATGGTCAGCTGAGTCCCTTCATCCGCGCTCACAAACAGGTGGCTCGTCACATCACCTGTGCTATAGTCGCTCTCAACCCCACCGTCATCAAAAAACTGATAGGAATCGGTACACCGCACCGTTGTCACGTCATTGTCAGTCATGTTTAATGTATTATTCGTAGTGTTGCTCACCGACGGGCACCAGCCCTCTTTCTCCACACTGACAAAACGGTATGTGCGCTCATTGAGCGAATAGAGGTAATGGCTGGATTCCCCTTGCGTAGAAGTGATGACATCCTCCTGCAACAGATCCGTCATGGAGAAATCGCTGTACCACCGGATGGTAATAGGCTCTTCCACCGAGGCCTCCTCGGTGCAATAAGCAGAAAGCTTGGCGTCGTCAAGGTAGCAAACCGTATCGTCGCGGGTGATAATCTGGCAGGGATTGATGATGTGGTCGCTGATGGCGATATACACCGTGTCTCCAGGGTCGGCGACCGGGTATCCGCACTCGTCGTCCAAAACCATAGTGGGATAAATCTTCGCAGGTGATCCCGTGTTGTAGATGTCGGTGACGACTTGGCCGCTCGGCACCCGGTAATCGCGGATTTGCACCGCCGTACCGTTCTCATAAACTATGGAAAAGGAGACGGAGTCGCCAACGATTGCCGTGGGGGTGAACGAGACCTCCACATCCTGCCATGGGCAGACAGGGTCAATCGGGGCAATTGTCACCCACGGCGACTGTTTCGGGTACAGCGTCACGGAATCCTCGATAAACTCGGCACATCCCGTCTCATATATCTTCACATGGTAAACCGCGGTGTCGGCACCTCTTGGAATGAACAAATTCGGGTCGGAAGAGACCGAGAAAGGCTCTGTCGCATCGTCTTTGTACCATTCATATTGAAAGATAGACCCTAACCGCAGTGCGTGGACCTGAATGGTGGAACCCTCACAGGTTGTGATAGCGGTCAATCCCCCGTCGAACCAAGTCTTCTGCAGGTCGGCCAAAGTTTGCGGATAGAAATTGAACGAGAAGGCCGATCCGCAAGCATCCTCCACCCTACAGGAAAGCGGCACGTCCGTACTCATGGTCACATGGTGAAACGTGGCAATTTCACTCGAATCAATCGAGACGTCCCCGATCATCATGCCAGTCTGGTTCGGCTTGTTGTAGAGCTGGTAATGGAACGGCGGATTTCCGTTTCTGGCTTTGACATAAACGGAACCTTCTGTGCTTTCCTCATTACACAGCAGAGCCATCGCAAAATCGAACTTCACCGTGGCGCCTTCGTAGTAAACCGTGTCGTAAAAAGCATAGTCTCCACAAATGTCCTGGCTGTTAACATCCGGATATATCTTGATGATATACGGGTTGGCCGAATCCGTGGGCACCGAAATGCGAATGGAATCCCCGATATGATAAGCCACGTTGTCATGGGGGTCATAACCACCCACAGGACCGCTCACCACGCGGAACAAGGTCGGCAGAAGGCTATGGCTCTGAATCTCATGCGTGTTGTCGCCTTCATTCCGATACGTGGTCACTTTGGCAATCCTTCCCTTCGTATATTTAATATATTGGTCAGAACAGTCATTCGCGATGTGGTGTTCCGGTTCTTCCACAATATCGGCGCTGACAATGCCTCTCAACCAGACACTGACGGTGGTCTCTGGCATGCAGGGAGCATTGCTAATCCGGAACGTATAGGTACCCGAAGGGAGACAGTAGTCAGAAATGCTGATGGACTTGCCGCTCGCGGCGGGAGTGATTATCGCCCAGTTGTCGACACGTTCCTTTTGTACTACCCACGTATGGTTGGAGCCTTCGTACCGCGCCGTGAAATTATACACATTGTCGGGACTGCTAATCAACGAGATGGTGAGGCCGTCATAATTGGCGTTAGACGCGCCATACTCCTCGAACAAGTTGATGGTGCGCAGCTCGGAACAACAGACGGGGTCCTCTTTGGTGATTCGCCACTGCGGGGAATTAGAGGTCTGCTGGCTCTGCTCGAAATTCATCCTTCTGGTGATGTTGTAGAGCACACAACCGTTCGCATCTGTAAGCTTGATGGCCACATTCTCCATGAAAGGAACTGTGCGGCCGGGAAAATCCGAAGCAAACAGCCTCGACTTTTCCGCGATGTTCGAATAAATCGTATCCGTCTTGATAACGGTGTTACTACCATCACGATACTCATACACGATAGGATAAGTGAAATGGTAGCGCAAGTAATCATGATCTTCGTACGGATTGAGATGGTTGGGCTCGTTCCGGTCATATCGGAGGGTATATTCATCCACATGGCGGTAAATGGTGGAACCGCCACAGTTTCCAGCATCCCAAACACTATCCACAACATAGTTGATTTCTGAAATAAACTTCTGGCGTTCAGGTTTATATAAGTGGAATGTATCACTCATCTCATACGGAGGGCAAATGCCGTTCTCGTTCAACCTGAGCTGGAACGTAATGTCCTTTTCCCATAGGTCACAGTACATGTCCGCACGTAAAACCGTATCGAATAACGTTACCTGGTTGGACGTGGTGTTCGGAAACGAAACCCACTGATTCGAAACACCTTCTTGAAGACCCGGCACGATGAAACGGTACTGCATGTACGGAGTGAACATCTGCATGTAATAGGGAGAAGGAGCATCCAAATAGGCTCTGATTTTAATGACGTTGCTGTCAGCGATGTTGCCCGACGAGGCGTACACCCCGATGTGATCCAACACCGGCACCGATATAACTTGCACTTGCTGGGTCACACGGGGCAGCTCGTATTGGCAGCCGTCCGTGAGATAGTAGTCCCAGACACCGCCAGGCATATTCTCAAAGGTATAATAGTATTGGTAATCCGCAAGGGTGGAATCCATACCTGAGTGTTGGTAGCCGCCAATGTCAACCGTCCGAAGCGTGTCCGTCGGGTCATTGTGGTTGACAACATGGATTTTGAAAGGGTGTCGTCCACCCCGAATCCTCACCTGCGTACGACCTGTGGAATCACAGTCCAACGAAGCGATGTTGCCCAGACTGACACCATCCGGGGATGTCACCGTCAGCGCGGCAATCGTCGGTTCCGTGTAGTTCAAATCCACAGTCAACTGTGTCGAATCCTCCACGATAATCATATTGCCGTTCGAAAATGTGTGAACACACTCAAAACCGATCTGGAAGGTTCCTGTTTCCATCGGAACGCTCGTCCATGGGTATGTATACGTGACCGGGGTCCTGTGCAATGTAGTATCCAGAACCACCCCCCTGTGCGAAATCAAAAAATCCGACAGCCGGAGATCATTTATCGTCTGCAGGTCAACAGGGGCTCCTGTTACATCATTCACAATAGCAAATTCTATCCTACCATTGTTATAGCAGGTGGCATCTACCTTGTGAAATACTACGTGATAACCCTGTAAATCAGGCAATTCCGACCACGACACCCGTTCCTGGTGCTCCTCTTGCCCGTTGACAGAAAGAGTCAACAAGAGGGAAAGTCCAAAAAACAAGAAAAATCGCTTCATAACAAGATATTCATTTTTTCTTTATATTCTCACAAAATCAGCTGACTTAATAACAAAACGTTTGCTATAAGCCCCATAAATTCCGGATTGCACACAAAACCAAAACTTATACAACCAAGTTGTAAAGCTTTAACAGTCAACAATTTAAAATCAATCATCAACATCAATAAAGTAGCCAAAAATAGTCGGCAAAGATAGTTTTTTTTTATATACCCACATTTAAAATGTTTTGTAAATCCTTCAAAAAAAGGAGGAACCTAACAGATTCCTCCTTTGAAAAAGATTTATGTAATTCCGCGCTAATGCAGGGAAGCTTATCGTTTGACGAACGTCTTTGTCACCATGCCCTCTTCCGTGACAACGCGCACGAAGTACATGCCGTTGGCGAGGTTGGAGACGTTGACAGGTGTGTTTTCAGAGGTGATCGGTATAATTTGCAGCAATTTGCCATACACATCGAACAAATGCAATTCACCAGCCGTTTGTGCATTGTACATTGTACATTGTACATTGACAACCTCCTTCGCGGGGTTCGGGTAGAGGCTGACGCTGTTCTCCAACCAGCTGTTGATGCCCACTTCTATGGTCGTGCTGATATGGATGGGTGCGCTCCAATCGCTCAAGTTGCCGTTACCGCAGTCGGCCTGCACCTCAATCTCGTAAACGGTTTCAGCAGTCAAACCATTGATCACGTAGGTGTTGGTGTTGCTGGTGGCATTGTTCCAGGTGCCGTTCTCAACACGATAGTGGATGTTCCAGCTGGTGGCATTGCCGTTCGTGTTCCAACCGATGGTGATGCTGTGGGCATCGACATCGGAAGCGTGCAGGTTCGTCGGGGTCTCGCAAGGCTCCACATCTCCATTGAGGGTCGTAAAGCTCTGTTCGCTGCCGTAAACGGTTTGGCCGTTGAAGGTGATGAAAGCCTTGTAGGTGTAACCCGTATTGGCGTTGAGGCCTGTCAAGTTGGCCGTGAAGGTGTTGCCCGTGCCTGTACCGGCAATCTGCGTGTAGGTTCCGCCCATGGTAGCCTTCCACTCGAAGCCCTTGGCCGTGATGGTCACGTTGTCAGGGTTCGTGATGGTGGCGTTCAGCGTGGCAGAAGTCTGCGAAATAGCCGTGGCCGCTATCGTCGCAACCGTGGGATTGGTCGCAGGAGCGTTGCTACAGTCCGTGGTGAACGTGTGAATTGTCGTGCTGGTGACGGATGTCAGGTCAGAGATGGTGAAAATCTGCGTGCCGTCAGGTCCAATCACCGTGATGGAAACCTCATCGTCGAAACCGCCCTCGTGCCACACGAGGTCGGTGGAGAGATTGTCACAGAGGATGAGTGTAACCGAGTCGTAAGTCTGCGTGCTGGATTGATTGTGGTTCACAGCCTCCAGGGTGGCCACCACACTGCCGCTCTGCTCCACGGTCAGGTAGCCATTATTCCAGCCATCGCCGTAGCCGTCGCCAAGCACGAAAGTGTAAGCACAGGCGTCGGAAGCAGCGCAGTTCGGGGTGGTGAAGCTGGCGCTCTTATATGCTGATTCGTCACCGCCGCCGCAGTCGGCTTTCACCCGCACCATGTATTCGGTCAGACCGGACAGACCGGTGATCTGGTACATCGGGGTGGTGACAGTCGCCGTGGTCCAAGTAGTGGCCGATGTCGTCTTGTGCTCCACGATCCAGCTGCTCTCACTGCCGCCGGGCGTCCAGGAGATGTCAGCCGAGGTGTTTCCGACATTGGAGACCGTCAGGCCCGTGGGGGCAGGACAGGTGTTGTTAATACAGCTCACCGTCAGCATAAAACCAGCATACGGCACGGAAGGGTCAGAGGTGAACTGGATAGTCAACGGACCCGAGGTGGAGATGAGTTCAGGAACCGTAAGGCCACTGCCATTGTACTCGCCCAGCATTGTTCCGGACGTGCCCGCACCATCGTAAATGCGCAGATAGTCATAACCGGACTCTGTAGTACTGGTTCCTTGAATGGAAATCAGGTTTCCAGCGATTTCGGGCTGGATAATCAACGTCACATCGCAGCTGTTGCTGTAGTCGCCATCGGGGCCACCGTCATCGTAGATAACCATCGAACAAGTATTGACCGTGTGGGTGCCGCTCGTGGGCAACAGGTAGGAACCCGGGGTGGCAGCCACCGGACTGCTGTACGGGCTCTCGTCGCCGCCACCGCAATCAGCCTTCACATAGAAGTCGTAAGCGGTAGCCGTAGCCAGGTTGCTGACGGTAAACGGATTCGCATTCGCTTGCACCGTGGTTCCGCTACCGGGCGTGAAACCGCTGGGGCCATATTCAATCACCCAGTTGTTGGCACTGCCGTTCTCCAGCCAGCTAAGCGTCACCGCGTCGCCCGTCACATTGTCCACGGTCAGGTGCGTGGGCTGCGGGCAGGAGGGCGCCACCATGAGTGTCAGGTTATCAACGAAGCCTTCGTTGTAGTAGGCGCTGGGCACAAAGTCACCGATAGCCTTCGGAGCCATCAAGGCGAGGCGGTCGCCCGCGCCATTATAGGCACTGAAGAACACAATAACATCCTCGTAGGAAGACCCGCTGTTCAACAACATCGTATCAATCGGTTCGAAGGTGTTGATGTCCGTTCCCGTCATTGCTCCCACAATCAAGCAGAACGGATAAGAGGTAGAATAACGACGAGCACCGAAAGACAGCTGCAAGGTGCTCAACGGATAGATATCCGTGTCGATAGGAGGCAGAATGGCGTACTGGTCAGAGTAAGCCGAAGAGGTGTACGTATAGAACTCCAAGCTGTAACTGCCGCTGGCAGCGTACGTGGAGCTGTAATAGACATAGGGAAGAGCCGAATAGCTCGTGCCGGTATTGTAAGCATGCCAGCAGTCACTAAGGTTGTTGAGTCCCGACGTGGTGTTGGAGGTATGGGTACACATAGAATCGAAGTTCTGTATGTAAGGCAGTGTGTTCATCGGCAAGCACTCCGTGGTAAAGGAGAATGAACTCCAGTGGCTCTCGCCGCCCTCCGTACAGATAGTGCGCACGTAGAAATCGTAGGTGGTGTAGTCAGTCAGACCGGAAATCGTCGCGGAGTTGGTGTAGGCTACACTGACAACGGCCGTCTCCAGATCCACGGTGCCGGCTGGTCCGTAAGTGTATTCCCACTCGCTCTCGTCACCGCCAGGCGTCCAGCCGATGGTAGCCTCGTTATCGGTCACACTCTGCAGCACGATGTTCGTCGGATGCGCACACGGAGCCATGTAATCCACATAAAGGTCGTCCAAATACACATAGGAGGAGCCCCATTGCGGGATGCGGAAGGCCAGGTAACGACCGTTGCCCGCATAGTTGGCCGTGGTGAACTCGTATGTATTCCAAACATAGCCGACCGGGACGGTGAAGGTGGCCATCGGAACAAACGTGCTGTAATCCGACGGATCGGTCATCATACCCGCCTCAATGCTGTAGCCGGAAGTGGTGGCCAACAGTTTGACAATCACCTCCAGGCTGTCCAGCTCCACAGCATCGTCCAAACGCGGGATCGCGGCGTAGGAGTAATACGTGGAGGTGCCGTAGAAGTAGAGGGAACGGTTGCCGGACGCGGCATACGAGGTGGAAATATACGGATACTGCGTGGAATAGTTGGTGCCGCGGAACCAGCAGTCGACGAAGGCGGAAGAGCCGCTGCCTGTCACCGACTCGAAATCCTCCATGTAAGGCACATCGATGTAGTCGCAGACAGTAAACGCACCGACCATGGTCCAGTTGCTGCTTTCGGAGGAGGAACAGACGCTCCGCAGACGAATGTCGTAGTGGGTGCCGGAAGTCAAGCCCGTGAACGTGTAGGTTGTGGTGGTCACCGTGCCGACAGAAGTCCAGTCGGTGGTGTCGGCGGTCTTGTACTCCAGTTCCCAAGAGTTCTCTTGGTCGCCAGGAACCCACGCGATGGAGATTTCCTCATCGCTATAGTTCGTCACCACTACGTTGGGGGCGATACAGACGGTCGTGGAGTCGCAGTTACCGCCGAATATCACATTGGCACGGTTGGAAGTTGTGCCGCTGGAGCCTTCGGACGGAAGGGAAGTAATGCTGTACGGTGCGCTGTCCTGATACTGGTAGTGGGAAAGCATGGCACTTGCTGTGTGACAGCTGTAGGAGTTGGAACAGTTATAGGATCCAGTGGAGTCGATGATAATCATCGCCAGATTGTCCGTGCCGTTATATTGGAACGGGACGAAGAAATTGAACGTGTTCCATCCCACAACGAGGTTGGCGGTGCCATTGTACACCAGTTGTGCTGTAGTGGGAGTGAGCCAGTCGCTGGAAGCCGCCGTGGTGTGCATCAGGTAAATGCTGATATGACGGGAGCTGGACACGATGGAGGTGGCGTCGAAAGCAACAGATGTGATGTTAGTCGGGCCATTCATCTCGTTGGCAAGGAAAATCTGCTGTGTGTAGCTGTAGTTGTAGCAGCTGTAGGTGGGGAAGTAGGAAGTGGTAGTGGTGCCGTTGCCGATAGGGAGTTCGCCGCCGGCCAAGCAGTTGGTGACAAACACGCCCGTCAGCGTGTCACTGTTGCCGTCCACGTCGCAATCCATATACAAACGCACGTTGTACTGCGTCTGCTGGGTGAGGCCACCGATGAGGCAGTAGCTGGCCGTGGTGGTCACGCTCTGCCAGTTGTCGCTGCCAGCCTCGGTATACTCCACATGGTAGGTCTCCGTGCCGGAAGCCGTCGCATCGGGAGTCCACGTCACCTGCACGGAGCTGCCCGCCACATTGGCGAACTGTAGATTGTGCGGGGCCATACAGGTGGTCTGACCAGGCTCAATGGTGAGGTCGTCAATATAAACATAGTTGGAGGAGCTGCCCGGCGCGAACGGACAGTAAAGTGTCGGATAAATCACCTGACCGTTCACCGTCTCGGGAATGGCGAACATGATTTCCTCCCACGTGGAGGTAGCCACATCGCTCGGGTAGACGGTCTTCAGCAAGACGAAAGAGCTGAGGTCGGTCGGGTCGGTCATGTAGCCGGCCTGAATGTAACCGTAGCCGGTGCTTGTCTTGTATTCCCAAAAACGCATCACGAGCGGGTCGGTGTTGTTGGTCAAGTCAAGCGCTTGGAAACGAATCATCGAGGAATTTGGAGAATAGGAGTAGAAGTAGAGGGCCCCGGTACCGGAATGAGCGTAAGTACTGGAGACGTATGGGTAGCTGGTGTAGCCCGTGCCGACGCCCACCTCCGAACAATCCGGAATGTGGCCGCTGCCAGTACCCACACCTTCCATGTCCATCACGTAAGGAAGTTGCGCTACCGGCTCGCACTGCGTCTTGAAAGTCTGCATGTTCCAGAAGCTGTTATCGCCACCGCCGCAGTTGGCGCGAACATACACCGTGTAGATTGTGTTGGAGGTCAGCTGCGTGGCCGCATAGAAAGTGTCACTCACGGTAATGGGTGTCTCGTTCTCAAGCGTGCTGCCTGCCGGCACAAGCGCCAACTCGTAGCCGTTGTGCGACTCATTGGCGTGCCAGGAGATATTGGCCCCATCGGACGTGACATTGGTGACCGTAAGATACGTAGGCATCGGGCAAGTCACCGGGTCTCCCACTAAGAAACGCATATTATTGCGGTAGGTGCCCAACGTGCCTGAAGCGAGGGAACTCACGTTATAGGGGTTGCTATCATTATAGAGGTACAGGCTCTTGGAACTGGCGGTATGAACATTGAAGGTCGGGTTGGAGCTGGTCACGTAGCTGCCCGTGTTGTTCAGCACGGCCACCACGATGTTGCTGGTGCCATCATACTCAAACGGGACATCGAAGGGGATGTTCACCCAGTTGTCGACACCGGCGTCGGTGAAGTTCACCGTGCCGTTGAAAACCTGGAACATCTGGTTCACCGGAACCCAGTCGTTGCCGCTGAAACTGTTCTTGGTGGTGTTGCCCATATAGACGACGATGTCCTTGGCCTGCGGTGTACCATATATATATTGAAAAGAGATGCAGTTGATGGCACCATTGACAGTGCCAAGTTCCGCTGACGTGTAGATTTGCTCACTGAAGGAATAGTTATAGAAGGTGTTCAGCGGGAGGAGATAGCTGGTGCTCAGTGTGCCATCGACAATCACACTGTCCTGACATTCGCCGCAGGGGTTCGGGTTCATGGAGACGGAAACAGTAACCGGGTCGGATTCGCAGCCGCTGGCATAGAGGGCCGTCACATCGTAAGTGTAACCGCCGAAATCCACACTATCGAGGTAAGCGGTGCCATTCACATTCGCAAGGAACGCGTCATTACGGTAGACTTTGTAGCCGGAAAGTATATGAGAGGCTTCCTGCAGGTTACCGATGATAATCCAGTTGTAATCGGTAAGGGCAGATTCGGTAAGAGTTTCCCAGTTGTTCTGGTACAGCAGAAGTTCACCTTTGTTGGTGACCACACCGTTGTTGCTGGCACCGAGTGGGTATCCCGCCGTGGTGTTGCAACGAATGCCAATCCAAAGTTCCTGCGTGACATCAATCAGCAGAGCCGTGTCAAGCAGAACGGTGTTGAGGGCATCGATGGTCAGCGGTGTGTTGACAACCTGATTCCTCAGCATCGTGCCGGCATCGAAAACGGTGTCGTTGGTCACGCTGCCGCCCTGCCACACCACGATGGAGTACTGGCAGACCGTCTGGTCCTCACCGGGAACAAAGGAGACCGAGGTAAGGTAGCGACCCGCGTAAGCGGCGAGATCGGATGTGGCGAAACGCACCACACCCATGAAATCGGCTGCGGCATTCATACCAATGCGAGTGGACAAGGTGTACGTAGACCACTTGACATCGGTCTGCGTGCTGTCCTCCACAGCGTTCCAGTTGAGCAGAACATGGTTCCACTCCGGCGCATGCAAAGAAGCCGTCAAACCCGTGGGCGCGTTGCAAGCATTCTGTGCAAAACCCCTGATTGACAACGCGATAAGCGCCGTAAACAAAAAGAATAATGCTTTTCTCATAACAATTGTATTTTGGTGAATAGTAATTTTACCAAAGAAAAGGCAAAACTACAAATTTAATACAATACGTTATGAATATAAGTTATCAACAAATTATGAACAGCCCCCTTCCCTCCTCTATATGGATGATCATCGTGCGGGGTGGTCCTAAGTCATAAGTCAACCCGGCAGACAACGACTGAATGTCCCAGTCCAAGCAGATCGTGAATCTCTTCCACCTCTAATCCGGCCTCGCGGATGAGGCGAACGAGGTCGTCGGAATGGTACATCTTGCTGTTGCCGTTGGCAATGGCGGTGAAATAGAGGCTCGTCTGGGCGAGGCAGAAGGCGGCGGTGTCGAAACGCTGGCGGTCCCAAAGCGTCTCCATAATGTAAAGGCGCGTGCCGGAGGTCATCACGGCGGCGGCGCGACGCAGGATGCTCACAATCTGCGGTTCACTGAAACAATCGAGAAACTGGCTCATCCAGATGGCATCGAACTTCGGGTTGTCAGGCAATTGGGAACGGTCGTCCAGCATATTGGCGGCGAATCCGTGAATACGGTCCGCACCTGCCTGCCCTGCCGTCTGCTCGCGCATCATGGCAATCTGCTGTGGAAGATCGACAATCGTCACCTCCACATCGGGATTGTGCTTCACACACTGCAATGCCCAGCGGCCGGTGTTACCACCCACGTCCATCAGATGTTTCGTGGGACGGGAAAAAACCAGCGCCAACGCCTGTTCGAAAGAGCCGTCACTGTAGAAGTGGTCGAATGCGAACCAGCTGTCCTGGGCGGCCTTGGGCAGTTCGGAAAGGCCCTCGTAAACCGTCGGCCAGTCGCCGAGACACTTCAACCCGGCGGGCCGTCCCTCCTTGAGCGCCTCCTCCAAATGGAACATCCCCTGGTAGTTCACGTCGTGGTTGAAGTCCAAATTGACACGAGTGGAACGGTCGTGGAGCAGGAACCAGCCGGTCTTGGCCAATGAATACCGTCCCGTCTCCGTATCGACGGTTACGGTCTGCATCGTCAGGGAAGACTCCAAGAGACACTTGGCGGCATAGACGGAGATGCCTGCCTGGTCGGCCACCTCCTCGGGGGTCATCGGGGTCTCCAGCATCTCGAAGACGCCCCATTTCACCATCAGGCGCGCCACCTCGAACACCATCGGTCCAAAGGCGTATACCTGCGCGAGCCGCTGCGCCTGGTAGGCGGAGAGGCTGTCATTCGTGTATTGCTTCTTTAGGTTTTCGTCTAAGTACATGTTGTTTCTTTGTTATAGCCAAGGGCTCACTCCGTTCACCCCGGGTTGGCATACTTCGGGCTTACAGCCCTTCTTGAAAAACTGCTAACTACTAACTACCAACTACTAACTACCAACTACTAACTACCAACTACTAACTACCAACTACTAACTACTAACTACCAACTACCAACTACCAACTACCAACTACCAACTACTAACTACTAACTGCTAACTGCTAACTGCTTCAGCACCACTGCCGAGTTCGTGCCGCCAAAGCCGAAGCTGTTGCTCAAGACGGTGCGGACGGGAGTCTCTACAGTCTTCGTGGCGAGGTTCAGCTTTGCCGTGTCTTCGTCGGGGTTCTCAAAATTGTAGTTCGGGGCGACAAAGTTGTCGCGCATCATGAGGGCGGAATAAACCAGCTCACTGGCGCCGGACATCCAGCACTCGTGTCCTGTCATGCCTTTCGTGGAGCTTATGAGAGTGCGCTGCCCGTGGAATATCCGGTCGAGGGCGATGGCCTCGAAACGGTCGCCCTGGGGTGTGCCCGTGGCATGCGCGCTGACATAGTCGATGTCGGCAGGGGTAACGCCCGCCGCATCCATTGCCCGGGTCATTGCGATGACACTGCCGTCGTCGGAGGGCTCGGAAATGCCGCCGCCGTTGGAGGAGAATCCGTAGCCGGCAACCTCGGCGAGAATCGTTGCGCCGCGCCGCACCGCGTGGTCGTAATCCTCTAAGACCAATGCCGCCGCGCCGCCACTTGGCACCAGTCCGTCGCGGTCTCGGTCGAACGGACGGGAGGCCCTCTGCGGCTCCCCCACCCTCTTGGAGAAAGTGCCTAACGCATCGAACGACGACATGGCAAAGGTGTTCACCTCTTGAGCGCCGCCGCATAAAATCACATCCTGCAAGCCTTGTTTGATAAGCAGATAGCCAAGTCCAACCGAATGGCTGCCGCTGGCGCACGCCGCACTGACGCTGAAGTTGACACCCCGCAGCCGGAAGATACTGCTCATGTTCATGTTCACCGTCGAGTTCATCGACTGGAAAATCAAGCCGGAACCCAACATTTCGGTGTCGGGACGCCGCACCAGCGCCCGGTCAGTCTCGATGATGGCCTTCGCGGAGGAGTCGTTGCCGAAAATCACACCGATCTCGTGCGCGAGGCAGTAAGCTTCGTCAATGCCCGCCTGCGCAAACGCCTGACAGGAAGCCATATACGCAAAAGCAGCTTCCTGAGAGAGACCCGTACGCAACCGCCTGTGCAACAGAGGTTTCAAATCCGGATCAGGCACAACGCCCGTCAAATCCGACTGATAGCCGTAGACAGTCCTCGAAGGGTCATTGCCGATGCCGCATCTGCCCACACGCAACGATTCGGCCACCTCGTCCAACGAAGTGCCGATGCAGGACCAAATGCCCATCCCTGTAATCACCACACGTTTACCATTCATATTCTACAAACTACATTCCACATTCATCTTATGCCTCCAGCCCCGCCAAAGCCAACTCGGACGCACGTTGTTCGGCCCCCTTCACGGAATTGCCGACCGCCTCAGTGAGTGGCTCCCCGTCCATGGAGATATAGGCTCGGAAAAGTTCCCGATGCGAATCGGGCTCCGTCTCGTGCGTAAACACCACCTTGTGGCGGTGGTGTTGCGCCCAAATCAGCAGACGGCTCTTGTAATCTTTGTCCTCCTCCAAAACAGCATCCAGATCAAGATGCACCAAGAAGATGTGATCCAGAAGGATACGGGCGGTGCGTTTGTAGCCCTGGTCACGGTAGATGGCCCCCACCACAGCCTCGAACGTGTTACCGGGAATGTTCTTGGAGTTGATATTGCCGGCGGTCTCCACCATATCGGAAAGACCGAGTTTGTTGGCCAAATCTCCCAACTGTTTGCGGTTAACCAGTTTGGAACGCATTTGGGTAAGGTTTCCCTCACTCGCGGAAGGGTATTTGTGGCACAGAAAATCGGCGATAATCGCACCGAGCACCGCGTCGCCGAGATACTCCAACCGTTCATTGTTCTCCTTGTTACCAATCTGGGTGAGCCCGCGCAGTGAACGATGCATCAACGCCGTTCGGAACAAGTTGACGTGTCGGATCCGAAAGCCGAAGATGTTCTTAAAATATGTTCTTATTTCTTTGTCCGTCAGCGGCATACCCTACTCTTCAAACTTCTTGTACAGTAAGGATACGTTATGTCCGCCGAAACCGAACGAATTGGTCATGACAACCTTAACCTCACGGGAGATGGCCTCTCCGGGCACGAAGTTCCATCTACTGGGAATCAGCGGGTCGAGATGATCGAGGTTTATGGTGGGGTGTACCAGACTGTCGCGCATCGAGCAGAATATGGCCACGCTCTCGACGGCCGGACCGGCACCGAGCAGATGACCAGTCATGGACTTGGTGGAGTTGATGGCCAGCTTAGGGGCATGGTCGCCGAAGACTTTCGCAATGGCGCGGCACTCCGACAGGTCACCCAAAGGGGTGGAAGTCCCGTGCGTGTTGATGTAGTCGACATCCTCGGGACACAAGTCCGCACTTCGGAGCGCACCTTCCATCGACTTGACGGCCGCCGCGCCTTCTGGATCGGGCGCGACAATATTGTATATGTCAGCCGACATACCCACGCCGACAACTTCGGCATAGATGCGGGCGCCACGTGCCTGCGCATGGTCAAGACTTTCGAGAATGAGTGTGCCTGCACCTTCGCCCATCACGAAGCCGTCGCGGTCTCGGTCGAAAGGACGGCTGGCTCGCTCGGGATCGTCGTTGCGGGTTGACAGGGCGCGCATGGCGTTGAAGCCACCCACAGCCAACTCAATGATAGCTGACTCGGTGCCGCCAGTGACCACCACATCGGACTTGCCGATGGCAATGGCATAGCAGGCATCGGCGATGGCATTGGCCGACGAAGCGCAAGCAGAGGTAGTGATGTAGTTAGGTCCTGTGAAGCCGTATTTCAAGGCGATGCTGCCAGCCACGGTGTTGGCCAGAACTCGCAGCAGATGATATGGGCTGAAGCGCGGGGCGCGATCCTGTAGCATGAACTGCTGCACCGCTTCCTCAGAGGAGGTGAGCCCGCCGATGCCCGTGCCGAACACAACACCCACGCGATCTCTGTCGAGACGGTTCCAATCGAAGTGCGCGTCATCGAGTGCCTCGGCGGTGGAGAGCAGCGCGTACTGCGAACTGCGGTCCAGTTTCGAAAGTTCCTTGGTGGTGAAGTGGTCTGTCGGGGTGTAACCTTTCAGCTGGCAGGCGATGCGGGTCTTGAACTTCTCCGTATTGAAATACGAAATGTGGCCCGCACCGGACACACCCTTAAGGAGGCTACCCCAGTACTCGGCCACATTGTCACCTATTGGCGTTAAGGCGCCAATGCCTGTTACAACAACTCGTTTGAGGTTCATCACAAACGGATCTTGTAAACTGGAAGGGTTCACTTCGCCGCAAGAAGGCTTTCGATGTATGCGACGGCGTCACTGACCGTGGCGACCTTTTCCGCATCTTCTTCCGGGAACTTGATACCGAAAGCGTTCTCAAATTCCATAATCAGCTCGACGGTGTCCAAAGAATCGGCACCCAAGTCGTTTGTGAAACTTTTTTCAGGAGTCACATCAGCCACATCGACGCTCAGTTTGTCGGCGATGATGGACTGCACTTTTTGTAAAATTTCTTCTGACATAATATTCAATTTTAAACTGGCGGCAAAAATACAATTTTTTTTAATACGGCGACAAAAAATGTCGGGAGCTTTCTCCGCTCCTTTTTCCCTTCCCGTCGTTCTTCTCATTCGAGACCCACCGCTGTAAGCCGGAGCGGTTCACTTCGGAGACTCCCCGCCATTGCAGTGCATTTTACAATCGTCTGCTGAATTAACCTTCACCCCCTGAATAAATCGGCCCGAAATACGAGGTTGTTTTTCAGAGGAGCCGATTCAGCAAGCCGCCGATAATTTGCGTCTGTCCGCCAACCCGCAAGAGGTTAAGGTTGGTCGGGGGACACTGTCTCAGAATGATCCTTCTCGGGCTGCATCGTCGCAGGTTGGGGCGTTGCAGGTTGGGTCGTTGCAGGTTGGGGCGTCGCAGGTTGGGGCGTTGCAGGTTGGGGCGTCGCAGATTGGGCATTCTCTGGTTGCACCGACACAGGCTCGGTGACGGACATTCCATCTGTCACATTACTGTCAGGTTTTACGTCCGGAGATGACACCAACGTGTCAGCCTTCACTTCCGGTTTCTCATGCTGCAACGAGGGGATGAGCTTCGGCAACATGAACCAGCCAGCCGCGACGAGCAGCAACGCGACCACCACGGACGCCACAACCACCATCACCTTCCGCGAAGAAGAAGATCTCACGGGAACGGGGTCGATAGTCTGCGCGGCGACCTTCGGTTTTTCGGGAGAGGCCGGTTTTTCGGGACCGGACTTCACGAAGCAGAGTGCCGTGGTCACATTGTCGTGCCAATGGTGTTCCTCTGCCGATTCCCACATCAGATCAAGACCTTCGTCAAGATGCTCCGGTTTTTGGGCCACCATTTGCAGCAGGTCCACAATTTCGGAATTGCGAATAACTCCGCAGAAGCCATCACTACAGAGCAAGAAAAGGTCACCCTGCACCAAGGGCTCGGGTTGCGGAATCTCAGGCAATGCCTGCTCGCCCGGATTTCCGAGACATCGGGTGATGATGTTGTTGTTCGGGTGCGTGAAGGCTTCTTCCTCGCTAAGGTGCAGCACCTCGAAAACGTAAGAGTGGTCACTGCTTAGCTGGTCAAGTGCACCGTCATTGTAGCGGTATATCCGGCTGTCGCCGCACCAAGCGTAGTAAGCCTTGTCGTTCAGAATCCACAGCATGGTCACGGTGGTGCCCATACCCTCTTTCTCCTTGTCGCGCGCGGCGTCCCTCTTGATGGCGGTGTCAGCCTCCAAAATGGCCTTGCGCATCAACTTACGGACATTGCCGTCCGTCAGCTCGGTTTTGTCAATCTTCGGGTCCGAGAAGCACTTGGCGATAGTGTCCACAGCCATTTTGGAGGCCACCTCGCCAGCGTTCATGCCGCCCATGCCGTCGGCCACCACCAAAAGGCAGCCGTTCCGACGCAAAGAAACCACCCCGGAGAGGTAGTTTCCGTCTCCGAGGTGGTCTATCTTCTTTTTCGGATTGCCGACCGAACTGATAACCAGACAATTGTCTTCATTTGTCCCGCCGCGGGCAGCTGCACTGCACCGCGCCGCGAGAATCACTTCTGTCTGCTTATCCATTCCTATTGATCTTAGTACTTGATGGAGGACACTGGAATAATGATGCCGCCGTGGTTGCCCAATGAGGATGAGACGACACCCACAACGTAGTATTTGTTATCCTTTTTGCAGAAAACAGGACCTCCAGAGTTGCCATTCTCCGCATTGAAGCCAGTGACAGCAATTTGGCCGTGGTAGAGGCCGGAATTAGAGGTGTGGGCAAAGGTATACTGAGGACGAATGTTGTTCTTGTCTCCGCCCATGCTGAGAGGGAAGCCAAGAATGTCAAGCTGGGTGCCGGCAGGTATCTGATCACAGAACTGTCTGTCCATTACGAGGTTACTCTTTGTATTGGTTTTCAGGTAAGCATAATCGTTATTGCTGAAAGCCTTGCGAATCTTGTAGTTCATATTGTTGTTGTCTGTGGCCGTCGTCTCCACTTCCTCTTCGCGGGATTTGTTGACAGTGAAGTCGGTATAGTGATAGGTTCTTCTGTCGCCGTTCTTGCTCTCCGCCACGATGGTGGCATCAATGGTACCGCCGAGATATTGGATGATAGCCGCTTGGGTGTAAGGATCCTGCAGGTCGTCCAAATCATAGAAATAAGCCCAAGGCTCGATGACATGACGAGCTGTGATGAAATAGCCGTCGCTGTTGATGAATCCGGCAGCGCAAGGAGCACTCTTGCCAAACGGGAACGTGGAGGTCACGTCTCCGTATGTCATGGTAATGTCCGTCATACGAACGAAAAAGACAGCATTCTCAAACTCAGCGAGTTCGCCAGACACCGTCTCCGGATAAGAAATCTCGTCACCGGCACCGCGACCGCCATCGAGGTTGACTAACTTGCCGCCATTTGAAGATTTACCACCGAGATATCGGTTAATTATCTTCTCTTGATAGATGGTGGTGTCGCGCTTCGAATCAAGTTCCCTCATCAGGTTGGCGAACTTCTTCTCATAGTTTTTGCCCGCGATAATATTCCAGGCGACAAGTCCACCGATGGCCAGCAATGCTACGGTAGAAATGATAGCCAGGGCAGTCTTATACGGGCGCAGAGCCTGCTGACGGAAAAGATTCAAACGAGCGGTGAGGCCGATGCTCTTCACCAGTGACTGCTCGCCCTGCGGGACGATGAAGCCCAAACGCGGACCGTTGGATGAGAGCTGGATCTCATCGCCGTTCTGCAGCACATATTCACCGTAAATCTGCTGCCCGTTCACATACGTCTGGTTTGTCTGCGAACGATGGATAAGCTTCCAGTTTTCGCCGTCTTTCACAATCAAGGCGTGCTCACGGCTCACAGTGCCGAACTTCTCGTCGATGCGCACCTGGCACTTCGGGTCACGGCCGATGAACACCTCGTCAACGATGAGTTTCTGCTGCTCGCCGCGACTGTGGAGACTGGAGTCATCCTTGTGCTCGATGATGAAATAACGTCTCCCCTCGCTACCGAAAACGGAGCTAATACCCGAATTAAGGGTACCGGAAACTGTTCTTCTGAATTGGGTAGTTTTTTCTGACATAACAACTGATTTGGTTAATAATGATATTAATATGAATTTAAATATAATAGATGTAAATAATCGTAGGAATTCCGTCCAGTTCACTCGCCCTCCACACGCAACTTCACCTCACCGACGGTGATGATGTCGCCCGCCTTGAGCAGGTTGCCCTCCAAATGCTGAAGTTCATGTGAGTTAACGTATGTGCCGTTGAGTGAATCCTGCCACTGCCCGTCATACCATTGTCCGTCGCGAATATACCAAGAACGGTTTTGCACATTGTACTCCAGCGTAAAGTGCCGCCTGGAGACATAGTGCGAGTCGAAATCCTTAATGCCGATGTTGTTCTTAGTCTGTTCGTTGTCGCGCCCGCAATTGATAATGAAGTGGTTCTGGAGAGCAAAATCGTTCAACCGGTAAAGTTTGCCGTGTTCTTCGCCCTGCATAACCCTGAGAATCACGCCTTTGGACAAGTCCGTCTTGAATTCGGACTGCCGCTGCTGACCCGATTTGCGAAGGTAGGAGGTGCTGAGGAAGATGTCATCCACTGACTGGAAGCGGGTCTCGTAATCTGGGTTGAGGCAACCCTCCAGGAGCGGCTGCCACTTTGCAAGCGAGGCGTTCGAGCTGAACTTCGCCCGGTTCCACTCCCCTTTCCCCGCTCTCTTGATGTACATTTCCAAATCCGCTTCGTTGTTGAGCGGACCGAACGGATACTCATGGAAAAGGATCTCGTACATCACCACCCCGAATGAAAAGATATCGGTGGTAGGCAGGACGGTAGCCTTAGCCTTCTTGGGTTGTGACTGCTCCGGAGCCATATAGGCGAATGTGCCAAAGATGTCCACTTTGTGAAAAATTTTCTGCCAAAGGGAGAGTCCGGCTATCATGCCAGAGGTACCGAAATCGGAGAGGGCCACCGTGCCGTTGTTCTTGATGAGAATGTTCTCGGGCTTGAGGTCCCGGTGCACTTTACCGTTCTTGTGCAGGGCTTGAAGACCGAGCAGGATGTCGTGGGCAATCTTGTCATAATCCGGATGCGGCCGCTCCACCATCTTGTACAGGTTACCCTTCTGGCAGTATTCCATCACGATGAAGGGATTACCCTCCACCTTGTCATATTCCATGGAGTGGACCAAGTAAGGGCTGTTGATGCGTCCCGTCTCAAACTCCATTTTGAAACGCTGTACCAGTTCGGCACGTTCCTCGGAAGGGCGTTTCCACAGGGGCAAGACCTTCAGCGCGTAAGAGCGTCCGGCTTTGTCCACAACCTTATAGACCATACCGAAACTGCCCTCGCCGAGCATCTTTTCGATCTGGAACCGCTGGTTTATCCTGTTGCCCCTCTCAAAGGTACATCTTGCTGCATAGTAGTCAATATCCATACCGTTGCTTTTAGGTGGAAAATTCAAATTCACGATCGCCCAGCAAGACAATGTCCCCGTCTTGGAGAGCAGTCTTGCGTCCGGCGCGCACAAATGTAGTCTGCTGCGAACTCAGATCCTCGATATACCACACGCCATCCTCAAAAGTAAGGCGAGCCTGCTGACGGGAAGTGATACTGGGATTCTTCGGGTCTGTGTTCTGACGGCTGAGAATCACCGTCTGCGTCTCATAGACATTCTTGTCGGGTACTGTGTCCTCGTCTTCGCGCACGACAGGCTGGAGCGTACAATGGCACTCGGGACGCCCGGCTACGGGTTTCTTTTTCTTGAGATACGGATTGATGGTGCGCTTGTCAACCTCCTGTTTCTCCGGTTCGGGAACCTGGGCGGTTTCCGGTTCTGTGACGGAACTGTCCGCAGCATTACGCTGACGATCGGGAATAAGATCGGCCGCGAGATCTGACTTCCTGATGATGGTGGTCGCCTTAGCGGCCCTCAGGTCAATGACCTCCGTTTTCTTGCTAACGGAACCTTGCGATGGTGTCGGGACGGGTTGGGAATCATCCACCGGCTGCTGGCAGTGCGGGCAAACCGTCATGTCGGGAAGTAACGGATAACCGCAGCTATGGATACGTATCCCTGATGGCTTCCTGGCGACATCCTTCTTGTCAATCCTGATAGTTTTTTTGTTGACCGAAGAAGCGGCATCAGCAGGTGTAGCCCCGTTCCCTTCAGTCAGGCACGTGCCACATTGCCTGCAAAATCTGTCTGAATCGGCGTTTTCAGCCCCACATCTGTTACAATACATACTCGAATATTAATCTTGGAAAACAATTTGCAAAATTACACTTTTATTCTTTATAAGCTCTGATTCGGAAAACATCTTTCAATTTTAACTATTGGCAAATATGTAAGTTGTTATACAAAAGCATTTTAGCAATAATTTACTATATTTCGTGTCTTTCACCTAATTCTTGCAATTGAATAAGACAAAAAAACAGATGAAAAATATGGCAGCAAAAATACAAATTAAAAATGACAGAATCAACAGTTTCGGCGTTTTTTTTTTCATTATTGAGTATTATCGTTTTTTTTGCCAAGTAACTTCAACCAACAAAACACTGAGAATCAGTTAGATACATGCAAATATCCTTATCCAGCCAAGAAGTGCCTTCATTTCCCGCACTCGAAAGAGCACGCCGCGCTTGTGACAGTTTCAGTTACACTCCGCAATTGCCACATTCGGTTCGTCTGGGAAACCACCACCTTATTAGGAGTGTCACCATTCCCGGCGACATTTTCGCGACAGGAATGCCGCTGCTCTCAAGACGCAGCAAAGTATTCGTCGACATCTATCACAACCGCGCAGTCCTAACACACCCACCGGAGACTGAAGGGAGTGTTTGCAAAATCGGGATGACGACAGATTAAGCTCGCAAGCTAAAAAAACACAATAGCCATATTTTCAACACTTTACAGCATATTTTTTACACAAGTCGCTGATTTTTCGTTTTTTATAAAAAAAATCCAAAGAAAATGAGATAACTGATACAAAAGTCAAAGAAAAGTGTACTTTTGCATTTTCAATAAAATAGCCCTATATATACACAAAAATTAAAAAAAACAGGCATAATTATGAGATGTAGAACATGTGGATGGATGAATGCAGACGGTGTGGAAATCTGCGTCAAATGCCAAAATCCCGTCAAGGCCGCCCCGTTGGTGTCAGCTACACTCGCGGACTTGACGGAAGAGGAGGCGAAGGCGAAAAAGACCGTGGTCATTCGAAACGAAGCCCAGCCCGTTGCGTCAAAAAGGGTAAAAAGGCACTGCCCGAACTGCGGATATCCGGTCTGGGACGACATGACTATCTGTCCACAATGCAAATACACCTTGGAACCCCTTCCGGAAAAAGAACTCAAAGAAGTGGAATTCCAAGAGAAGGAGCATTCAGAGGAACAGCCCTTCGAAAAAAGGGCAGATTTGGGATTGGAGGATGAGGCCTCCTTGAAGAAGACCTACAACCCGTACGTGAAAGCCCGAAAAGCAGAAGTGAGGAAAGGTCCGAAAGTGACGCTTCTTACTCAAAAAGGAGAGGGCAAGGCAACCCTGAGCAGCATCTTGTACGGCAACGTAATCTTGCTGGGCAAGACCGGCGAAGGCACTGAAAGCATCCAAGAGGCGCAAGCCGCCCTCACTTTTGAGGACGGGCAGTGGTATCTTGAGAATCGTGGGGATGAGAAGTCCACCTTCCTGCTGGTCTCCCGCAAGACCCCCGTGCAAGCAGGCGACATCATCCTGATCAACGAACACCAGTGCCAGATTTCGGCGCTGGGGAACGGTGATTCCGACAACCAGAACGACAACACCGACAATAATTAAAAAAAAAAACGATAATGGCAGAAGAAAAGACAAACGTTTACAACAGGGCTGAACTGAGCAAGACGACAGCCTTCAAGAAACCCGTTGGTACGAGCAACAACGGTCCGGAGCCTTCATATTATATTGAGTACAAGGAGGATTCGGCCTATCACCGTCACGGGGAGACACAACTGATCAAGGCTGACGAAGCGTTCATCGGCCGCGAGGCCAAGTGCTTGATCCGTTTCGACACGGAGCACTTCCCGACCGTCAGCCGCGAACATGCAGTCATCCAGCGCGAAGGCGACGCCTATAAAATCGTGCACAAGTCTCAGACCAACGCCACGCTGGTGAACGGTAGCATCATCAGCCAGTCGTTCTACTTGCAAGACGGTGATGAGATCCAACTCTCGGAAGGTGGTCCCCGTATTTCCTTCCTGCTCAAGGACAAGCCGCAGGCCAGCGACGGCACCGGCGGAGGCAAACTGCGTTCCTACAAACTGGTGACCATCATCCTGGCTGCCATCGTGGCGGCAGGTGCACTGGGCTTCGGCCTCTGGAAATATTTCTCCGGCGCCGCCCGCAACGTCGAGAAGCTGTCTGCAGACGTCTATACCGTCCAAATGACGGAGTTCACCCTGACCTCCGACGCCATCAACGACGGACAGCCGTTCACCTACAAGTTCGCGAACTTCGGCGACACTGCCGTGCCCTCTGCCACCGGCTTCATGACCAGCGACAACCATCTGGTGACCTCTCACCACGTGGTGGAGCCCTGGCTGTACAAGGACTGCACCGCCAGCTCCATCCTGGAGGATCCCATCGCTTACGCCAACCTGGTGCTGACCAAGTTCGGCGGTAACATCACCGCCACCTTCAAAGCTAACTCGAACGACGGCAAGATTGTGGAGTTCACCTCCAACGAATGTGTGGTGAAGCCCGCCGACACCAAGGAACTCAGCCTTCCGGCATCCGCAGGCCAATTCAGAGGCATGCCTGTGCGGCTTGCCGTGTCCCCAAACGACTACGTTTATGTACAACGCAAGATGAACAGCAACATCGTGGCCGACCCGTCGTTGTGGAGCACGCTCTCATCCGGCTCTGATTTGCACATCGTCGGCATCCTTCCCGAAAACGCGAAGGATGTGAACGGCAACCCCGTGGCAGTGAACGCCAAGCCCGGTTTGGTAAAGGTGACCCTTACCGATATGGATAAGGTTGGCGAGGATTGCATCTCACTCAGCCAGCCCGTCCCGTTGCGTCCCGGCAGCCCCGTGTTCTACAAGAAACGTGGCAAATACTATTTCATCGGCACATTGGTGTCAATGCCCGACGAACCTGGCGTTATCATGCCGTTTTCCGAATTGAACTAACACCCGTTAACACCCCCATACTTATGAAAAACATTATCCTCCTATTGGCCATAATCTGCTTTTGCGGGATGGGATACGCTCAGGACAACGGAAAGTTGCCGACAATCAACACTTCGTCAAGCAAGACTTCCAAAAGCAAGATGCCCACCATCAACGGAGTATCGGGCAACAAGACATCCACGCAGCAGTCCGCTCCGGCAAAGCCAGCGGCACAACCGACCTCAGCAGTAACGGAGCCCCGCACGACCTCGAAACCAACTCCTGCGGTGCCCCCGAAAACCACTCCAGAACCTGTTGTGCAAAAACCTGCAGCGACACAACCTGCCGCTCGACCCGCTGACACGCCCGTGCCGACAGCCGCCCCACCTATACGTCCCCAGGCAAATGAACGCGACATCGAAACCGTAGCTCAACCCGAACGTGGAGGTCGCGACACCGAAACCGCAGCACAACCCGAACGTGGAGGTCGCGACACCGAAACCGAGGCTCAACCCGAACGTGGAGGCCGTGACACCGAAACCGAGGCTCAGCCCGAACGAACCGGTCGCGACACCGAAACCGAGGCTCAGCCCGAACGAACCGGTCGTGACACCGAAACCGAGGCTCAGCCCGAACGAACCAGTCGCGACACCGAGACCGTAGTGCCAGCTGCGCCTGCGTCCGAACCCACCAAGGAGGAGGAGAAGACTTCCGAAGCGATCCCTGAGCTCGACCGCAATGCCGACGTGGACAGCGGACGGGGCGGACGTGACGACCGCAACAGCGAAAGCAACGACCGCAGCAGCGGACGCGACGACAGTCGAAACCAACAGGAACCCCAAGGCCATGCCCGATAAGAATAAGAATCAGCATCCGCATCTTATATGAACAACACACGCCATATCATAGTTACCGCCCACTGCGACAAAGCCGCTCGCGAGAACAACGAAGACAACTGTCTGGTCAGGATCAATCTCCTTGACGACAAGGTCGATCACCAAGGCGACGGGGTTTTCCTTTCGAAGTGCACCGAACTCGGCAAGTATGGTAGCTTGCTGATTCTGGCCGACGGCATGGGCGGAATGAACGCCGGCGAGGTAGCATCGGCCGTGGCCGTCAGTTCCACCTCGAACTACTTCACCACGCAAATGCCCGAAGGCGGGCTGCCTGATGACGAGGCAGTCTTTGAATTCCTTAAGCAAGCCGTGACCTACTCCGACGAGTGCATCAAGGCGGAAGGGGCCAAGAACCCTGATAGCAGCGGTCTTGGGACCACAATTGTCGTGCTTTGGCTCCTTGACGGGAAAGCCTACATCGGATGGTGCGGTGACAGCCGGATTTATCGCTACAACACTGTCTCCAAAGAGGTCGAGCGCCTCTCTCACGACCACTCGCTGGTACAATTCTGGGTAGACAGCGGACAGCTGACCGAAGAAGAGGCTTTCCGCCATCCCCAAAGCAACATCATCATGCGCAGTCTGAGCGACTCTCCCGATTCCGTGGATTTCGAGACTCTCAAGACCCCGCTTACCCTTCACTCCGGTGATGTGTTTCTGATCTGCAGTGACGGGCTCTGCGGCGTACTTCGCGACACGGAAATCGAATCGCTGCTGAACAAAGCCGCCGCAACGTTCCCACAGACAGAGCTCGACAAATGGAATGACCTATTATGGGAGGGGGCCGAAAACGCCCGCTGGTCCGACAACGTCACTAGCATCCTATGCCTTGTGAGAGACAACGAGGAGGACACGACCGAAGCTCCCATGGCAGTCGAAGAGTCCGATGAAGCTGAAGACGACAACGCAGCAGAAGCCGACAAAGTGGCTAACCCGGCCACCGTCACCCCATCAGGCACCGCCCCTCTGAAAAAGGCCATTAGACGCAAAAGACGCATCGTCATCCTTGTCATCGCCTTAGTTCTTCTGACCGCTTTAGCAATTGCCGCATTAAGATACTTGAACAATCGCACCCACCCCGCCTCCGGCCCAAAGGTGCACACTTCTGGAAACATTCAACAAAGTACGAATGACAATACATACGTTATACTATGAAATTAGAACCGAATACCACTTTTGACCGATATACACTGCTGCGCAAGTTAGGTGAGGGCGGCTACTCCGAAGTCTGGCTGGTGGAAGACACTTTGGCCGACGTGAAGTGCGCCATCAAGATATTCCTCCCTTCAGAGCAAATGAACGAGCAGGGATTAGATGTATTCAAGGACGAGTACAAGATAATTCACAACTTGAACCATCCAAATCTACTGAAATACAATCACTTAGGTATATACAACGGATATCCTTATCTGGAGATGCCATTCTGTGACGGGGGGTCTGCCGAGCAGCTGATTGGGAAATGCGACGAGCGCAAGTGTTGGGAGTTTTTGCACGACGTGGCCGCAGGTCTTGCGCATCTGCACAGCCAAAATCCACCCATCATCCACCAAGACATCAAACCCGACAACATTCTGATCAGCCAAGGCGATTATGTCATCACCGACTTTGGCATCAGTCTGAACACACAAAGCGGAGAAGACGAGGAAGGCGTAATAAAAGGGACGAAGCCCTACATGCCGCCGGAGAAGTTCACAGAAGGATACTCGGGACCCATTATGGCGGGAGACATCTGGGCACTGGGCGCGTCAGCCTTTGAGCTGATAACCGGTCATCTGCCGTTCCCACAGGGTGGGACCATGCAAAAAGTTGATACCGTGCTGCCCCACATCGCTGGCAACTACTCAGACGACCTGAAGGATCTCATTGCCCGATGCATGTCCTACCACCGCTGGGACCGTCCTTTGGCACGCGACATTGAGGAGCTCGCGGCCATCAAGCTGGATCGCCGCACCGTGTCAGGCAGCGGTTTTGGTGGCAACACCAACGAGGACAACATGCCTTATCGTCCGCCCGCATACACTTCCTACCAGCCGGTGCGCAAGGGAGCGCCAATCTGGCTCATCGTCCTGCTTTCCGCAGTTGTGATTGGCATCACGGCTGTTTCCATCGTCTTACTGACGAAGCCGAAAGATACAGAGACCATCTACATCAACGCGGGATCCGCTGGTGGTAGCGCCATGCCGTCCATCAACACAGGCGGCGACGAAAAACAGGCGACGCAAACGCGAAAACAAGCCAAGAGCCGTCCTACCAACGATAACCAACAGACTCAGCAACCGCCACAGCAGCAGACGACACAACCCACTGCACAGCCCACCACGCAGCCGCAATCCATCCAGTACGGCGGAGAAGAGTGATCCTTTTTAGTACATTTTAATCAAAATCAACAATTCATCCTATTTATTCACCAAAATTAATTTATTATGAAAAAGTTTTTATTTAGCGTAAGCATCGCCTTGTTCGTAGCCTTCGCCATGTGCAGCTGCAAGTCCAACTCGGTTTACACTGAGCAGTTCCCCAAGTACGTGCCCATTGACAAACTCCTCTCTGTTCAGCTGGGCAGCACATACGACGACGTGGTCAAGTATCTCGGATGCGCCCCCATTGACCTCGTCAGCCGCCAGAAAGACGGTTACGAGGTTTTCCAGTACAAATACCGTATCGTGTATCGCGACCTCGAACCCCGCTTGTTCGACCAGAGAGGCAGTGAGACGGCCGGCACTGAAAGCTATTACGGCGGTCTCAAAGATGCCTACCTGTTCTTCAAGGGCGGCAAGCTGATGGACATTCAGACAGCCAACGGCCTCCGCTACAGTGCCGACTGGGTGATGATCAACAACACCCTTTACAACATATCCAAAGACGGCACTGGCTACAACGCACAAAGCATGAGCCAGCACAAGAGTGATGTTCCCAGTGAGGAAACCAAACCCGCCAGCCAGTCCTCCGAACAGGGTGGCAAAATGAAGCTCCCCTTCTTCAAGGGTAACAAGTAATAAACCTTTAAGAGCATCTGCGTATTTGATATGCAAAAAATCACTATTCAAAAGCCCGACAAATCCGTGCAAATGTACGGATTTGTCGGCATCTTATTGATTTTCAATTTGTTGACAACATCGTTCGCGCAAAACAATAGCGATGACAGATGGAATAACAGCAAGTTGGTGCTAACCACAGTCAATGCGGAGGTGCTGCTGCACCCGTCCACGGGTAACGGTCCGTTCCAGAACATGGCCTACGGATTCAAGGTCGGCAAAAACACCATACGCAAATGCGGGTGGTACTTAGGGGCCATGACCAATTTCAGGTTCTTCGGTGCGTTCAAAGCCGCAGATGAGGGCGAGTTCTACCCGAAAGAATGGTCCACATCCTTCCTGGAAGCCGATGCCGGCCTAACGTTCCACGTTTACAAGCCTTTGTCCTACCACATCGGCACTGGCTACTTCTACAGGACAACGAATTATAAGGATTTAGACTACAAGATCGTGCATCAACGAGGCATGGCCGCCCACGGCATCGTCCTCAGTACCGGATTCACATGGCATCTCGAGCTCTCCGACAAATACATCCGGGACAAAAGTCCCGAAAAGCTCTCCCTGTCAGCCGAATTCGTCAGCCTGATCTCCTTCAACTCCGCCAATCCTGACAGATTCTCCTACGGTGTGAAATTGGGTGTCGGCATCTGTAACGCCAAGAAAGAGATCCAAATCAAGGAAAAACCGCATGAGACGGAACCTCCAACCCCAGTCATTGCGGAAAACAAGGAGATAAAACAGGAAAAAGAGAAGAAGGAGAAAGAGGTGGAAACCGAAAAACAAGAAACGGGAACGAAGCCTTTGAGCAACACCCCGGATTCCTCACTGACGCAGAAGCCCAAGGAAATTGCCCAGAATCCTACCGAACAGCCCAAAGAGGAGCCTGCGGTAGAAGCTAAAGAGGAATCCAAAGTGGAACCTGAACCTGAGCCCCGCGTCACGAGAGTGGCCCCGAAAGTGGAAATCAACGTACCCAGCGACATCAGCGAGTACTCCCTCTACGTCTCGGCCTTGTTGCGCGATGAGGGTAGCAGCGAGGTGACAAAGCGTGGATTTGTCTACACGAGGTACGGAACCCCGACCTTGGGATCCGAATCCAAATCTTTGAGCGTGGATAGCCGCAATGTCATGTTCGGAGACAAAATCTCCGACTTGCAACCGGCGACCACATACTCCATCCGCGCATACGCCATCAACGACGCAGACACCTCTTACAGTGAGGTGATCTCAGTGAAGACTAAGGACATCCTATCCATCGGTTCAATCTACGACCTTAAGCCTGAGTCTGTCACCATTGTGTTCAACAACGTGAACAGCGACGGCGCCGCCAGTGACGTGGTCAGAAGAGGTCTCTGCTATGCGGATTCATCCGTCACCACGATGCCTACAGTAGCAAACAACGTGGTAGAGAAAACCGCAACAGACAATCTCTTCAAGCCTATCACCGGTCTGACGTTGGGCAAGCACTACTATATGCGCGCCTTCACCGAGAAAGCCGACGGAACGGTAGACTATAGCGACACAGTGTCTGTCATCACTCCGCTGTACCTGAGCACGCACCCCGTCACGAATATCGGCTCAAACACGGCCACGGCGGGCGGCACCATTGTATACAACCTCCCCGAGACCTCCATCTTGGTGGCAGGCACCTGCTGGAGTCTGAAAAACCCGAACCCCACCACGAACAACACTCGTTCCGGCGATGCAGTAATCGACGGCCGATGGGCCTCCTCTATGGAGAACCTGAAACCGAACACCACCTACTACGTACGGGCGTACGTGGTGACGGGCAGCAACACCTACTACGGCAACGTTGTAACCTTCACAACGTTACCCTAATACCATTCAGCAAGCCTCGTGCGCACAAGCACGGGGTTTGCTTTCTAAAAGTTCACAAATAATCCAATTAAAGAGACAAAGACCATTATGAACAGATTTTTCATTGTCAGCCTGCTAACAATCGTAAGCGCCTGGTCGGGATGCAAAGCCCAGCATGCTGTCGTAACAGCAGGCGGACACGCCAAGAACGAAAAATGCAGTGTAAGCTACACCATCGGACAAGTCGCCATGCAGGCGAAGAAGGAGGGCAAACTGCACATTACCGAAGGGGTGCAACAGACCTACGAGATTTTCACCGTGGGCGATGACGTCTATCCGGGCATCTTGCTCGAAGCCATTGTCTACCCCAACCCCACCGAAGACCTGTTGCATCTTAAGCTGAACCAGTATGCCATTCCTCTCGACGGTTTCAAGGCGATGCTGTTTGACAACTCCGGTCACCTCCTTGAGACCAAAACCATCACCGACAACGTCACCGATTTCCAAATCGGTCACTACTCCGCCGGTGTCTATTTCCTGGAGGTTGACGGCAAAGGAACTAACCTGAAAACATTCAAAATCATTAGAAAATAATCAATAATCCACGATATGAAAAGAACGATTACCTTCATAGCAGCATGGTTGTACGCCCTAACCGTTTGCGCACAAGTGCCACAATCATTCACCTACCAGGCCGTTGTACGCAACGATTCCAACAAATTGGTAACCAACGCCAGAGTGAGTATCCGTGCCGCCATTACCGACCAGGCGGGGAACACGCTCTATCAGGAGACGCACAGGGTAGAGACCAATGAAAACGGCCTGTTGACCGTCGAAATCGGTGCCGGCGAGAATGTCTCGGGCAGCATCAACAACCTGAACTGGGGTTCGGAAAGCTACTACCTGAACACGCTCATCGACCCCAATGGAGGCACCAACTACGCCATCTCCATCACCCAACGGCTGCTCAGCGTGCCTTACGCCCTTTATGCGGACAAGGCCGGCAATGTTTTCAGCGGCAACTACGACGACCTGAACAACCTCCCAACCCTTTTTAGCGGTGAGTGGGACAGTCTGAGGCACAAGCCAGACTTTGCCCAAGTAGCCTATACAGGCAGCTACCAAGACCTCACCAACAAGCCGAATCTGCACACTGTAGCCACTTCTGGCAACTACTACGACCTGAACAACAAACCAGTTCTCTTCAGCGGAAGCTATAACGACCTGACAAACAAGCCGAATTTGCACGCTGTGGCCACTTCTGGCAACTACAACGTCTTGGAAAACAAGCCTACTATCCCCACCGTTCCCTCTAACGTAAGCTCTTTTAACAATGATGCCAGCTATATCACCCACGAGCATGTGAACGCTATCCTGAACACCCTCTACCGGCGCATTGACAGCCTACAGCAGTTCATTGCTGAAAATATCACCTGCTGCAGTGCCACGGACTTAGCACAGGACACCTTCCCCTCATGTCCAAACGCGACGGTAGTCATCGACTATGACGGCAACACCTACCACACGGTCCAAATTGGACAGCAGTGCTGGCTGCGGGAGAACCTCAAGTGCACGCACGCCTACGACGGCAGCACAATCACGGGACTTACCGCGCCAGGCGGCAATGTCGACACTTACGGATACCTGTACACTTGGGACGCAACGATGAACGGGGGAAGTTCCGGCAGCACCAACCCGCAAGGAATCTGTCCTGACGGCTGGCATATCCCCAGCTCCACAGAATGGGGGCAACTATCCACATACGTCGGTTCACAGAGCCAATACCGCTGCGGAAACAGCAACAACAACATCGCAAAGGCACTGGCCTCCACCACAGGTTGGGCTATCAGCAATACGAACTGCGCCGTTGGAAACAATCAAGATCAAAACAACGCCACAGGCCTGGCCATCCTCCCCGCCGGAGGTGAAACATCTAACAACACCTACTTTGGTTTGCGAGCCTACCTTTGGACCAGCACCGCCGGGGCAAACGCCACATACTTTAATTTGACAAACACATCCTCTTCGACATCAAATAGTTACGCAATGCCGAAGACCAACTACGCCTCAGTGCGTTGCCTGAAGAACAACTAAAAAGTAAAAAAGATACCATTTTGTTATTCCAAAATGGGGGGCCTGAAGCCCGAAACGTGTCAGTCGGGGAAATCGTAACTATCCCTGCATAATAATCAACAGTCAATAGTCAACAATCAATATGAGAAGAGCTTTATTGGTTATCGGATTTGTCGCCATGGTGATGGCGGGAATGGCGCAGGCACCGTTGCAATTCCATTATCAAGCAGTGGTGCGCAATGACTCAAACCGGATTGTGAGGAACACCACCGTGGGAGTGCGCACCAGCATACTCTCGGAGGCTCACGACGTAATATACAGTGAGTTCCGAACAGCAATGACAGACGGGAACGGGCTACTCACCCTCGAGGTAGGGAGCGGCGAGGTCGAAACCGGCATCTTCAACGACATTCCTTGGGATGACGGGAAATTTTTTCTGCAGACCGAAATTGACCCCGAGGGTGGACACGACTACACCATCACGCTCATCGACCAGCTGATGAGCGTTCCTTACGCCATTTACGCCAACCATGTCGCCAACGACTTCAGCGGCGATTACAACGATCTGGATAACTTACCGACCCTTTTCAACGGCGAGTGGGACAGTCTAAGACACAAACCGAACTTCGCTGTGGTAGCTACCACCGGCAGTTATAACGACCTTACCGGCACACCAAATCTGCACGCTGTGGCTACTTCCGGCAACTACAACGATCTGGAGAACAAGCCTGATCTCTTCAGCGGCAGCTATAACGATCTATCCAACAAGCCGAATCTGCACGCTGTGGCCACATCCGGCGACTACAATGTCCTGGAAAACACGCCTGCTATCCCCACCATACCCTCTAACATAAGCTCTTTCAACAATGATGCCGGTTACCTCACCAACACGCAATTCTCAAATATAGTGAGCACCGTGAACCAGCACTTGGACAGCCTCGCAGCGGCGGTGCAGAGTAGTGCGAACTGCTGTGCCATTCCCGCAGGCGACGCCCAACCCTGTCCCGGAACCCCCACTGTCACTGACACTGACAACATTACATATAACACCGTGAAAATCGGTAACCAGTGTTGGATGAAGGAAAACCTGCGGGTGACCCATTATGCCGACGGGACAGACATCGCTCTCGGCACCAGTGCCTCCTCCGACATTCCCTACCGCTACAATCCGAACAACTCCGCCGCTAATGTCTCCACCTACGGTTACCTTTACAACTGGGCGGCGGTCATGTACGGTGCATCCTCCAGCACGTTGAGCCCGAGCGGCGTACAGGGTCCCTGCCCCACCGGCTGGCACATCCCAAGCGACGATGAATGGACGGAACTCACCGACTATGTGGCGCAATACCCGATATACCGCTGCGTTGGCAATGCCGCCGACATCGCCAAGTCACTCGCTTCCACCACAGGGTGGAACAGTTACTCGGGCAACTGTGTCATCGGCAACGATCCGAGCAAAAACGACCACACGGGGTTCAGCGCGATGCCTGCCGGCTACTACGACGGCAGTTTTCACGGATTCGGGCAATACGCCAACTTCTGGAGCACCTCCGAGGCCAGTTCTTCCGCTTGGTACCGTTATTTGGACTATAACCTGTCGGTCGTCACGCGCAACAGCATGAGCAAGTCGCGGGGCAAGTCTATCCGCTGCGTTTTAGGCCAAGGCTACAATTTAGCGAAACTAATCACCACAGAGGCAAGTAACATAAACTACACGTCTGCGACCTCAGGAGGCAACATCTCCCACGACGGTGGGGCATCCGTCACTGCACGCGGCGTATGCTGGAGTACCTCCCCGAACCCGACCTTGAGCGACAGCCATACCTCAGACGGCACCGGCATGGGTGGTTTCACCAGCACAATGAATGCACTTAGTCCGAACACCACCTACTACGTACGGGCTTACGCTACCAACAGCATGGGAACGCGCTACGGTGAGCAGATAACATTCACCACTCTACAGCAGACACCTCCCTCCGTAACAACAAACAGCATTAGCGGAATTACTTATAACTCAGCCACTTGCAGCGGAAATGTCACTGCCGATGGCGGTGCGGCTGTGACCGCACGCGGTATCTGTTGGAGTACTTCCCCGGAACCAACTGTGAGCGACAGCCACACTTCTAACGGCACCGGCACGGGCGGTTTCTCCAGCACAATGACAGGACTTTTTCCGAACACCACTTACTATGTGCGAGCCTACGCCACGAACGGCATAGGCACAGCTTACGGCGAGCAGAATACATTCACAACATTCTGCAACCCCATGAACATCACCATCACTGGCAGTACCACCATCTTATACAACCAGAGTACGACGCTCACAGCCGCAGGTGCGAACAACTACGTGTGGAAAACAGGCAACACTACCGTCGGAAACACGGCCACCATAACCGTCAGCCCGACCGCCACCACCACTTACACCGTGACCGGCACGAACCAATATGGCTGTAGCGGCACGAAATCCACTACCGTGACCGTAAACCCGATTCGTCCGACGGTAACGACGAATGAAATCACCGATATCAATACCACGACCGCGACCTCCGGTGGCAACGTCACCTCAAACGGCGGCGCCAACGTTACCGCAAGAGGCATCTGCTGGAGCACTTCACAGAACCCGACCGTGAGCGGCAACCACACGTCAGAAGGGACAGGTACTGGCGAATTTACCAGCACAATGACCGGACTTACGCCGAACACCACCTACTATGTCAGAGCTTACGCCACCAACAGTATAGGCCCAAATTATGGCGAGCAGAAGACGTTCACAACCACGTGTAACACCGTCACCATCACCATCACAGGTGACACCGCCATCAACTACGGCGGCAGCACAACGTTGACAGCCTCCGGCGCGAACAACTACGTGTGGAAGAGAAATAACACAACTGTCAGCACGACCGCCAACTTAACTGTCAATCCGACCTCAACGACCACCTACTCCGTGACCGGCACGAACCAGTACGGCTGTACCGGCACGGCGAGTGTCACCGTCATCGTCAACGCCATCATGCCGACGGTCACCACAAGCAACGTCAGCAATATTACCGCCACAACCGCGACCTCCGGCGGCAACGTCACATCAGCTGGCGGCGCAGCTATCACAGCAAGAGGCATCTGCTGGAGCACGAACCAAAGCCCGACCGTGGACGATGCCCACACCACCAACGGCACGGGCACGGGCACATTCACGAGCACGATGAACGAGCTCACACCAAACACCACCTACTATGTCAGAGCTTACGCCACCAACAGTGCAGGTACGAATTACGGTGACCAGAAGACGCTCACGACCTTGTGTAACACTGTCAACGTCACCATCGCCGGCAACACCACTATCAACTACGGCGACATCACAACGCTGACAGCCTCCGGCGCGGACAACTACGTGTGGAAGAGAAACAACACAACCGTCAGCACGACCGCCGACTTATCCGTCAATCCGACCTCAACGACTACCTACTCCGTGACCGGCACGAACCAGTACGGCTGCACCGGCACGGCAAGTGTCACCGTCACCGTCAATGCCATCCTGCCGACAGTCACCACAAACAACGTCAGCGACATTGCCGCCACGACCGCGACCTCCGGCGGCAACGTCACTTCAGATGGCGGCGCTGCCATCAGCGCAAGAGGCATCTGCTGGAGCACGAACCAGAACCCGACCGTGGACGGTGCCCACACCACCAACGGCACGGGCACGGGCACATTCACGAGCGCGATGAACGAGCTCACACCAAACACCACATACTATGTCAGAGCTTACGCCACCAACAGTGCCGGCACTGCTTACGGCGAGCAAAAGGCGTTCACAACCGCATGCAACACCGTCAACGTCACCATCGCCGGCAACACCACTATCAGCTACGGCGAGAGTACAACGCTGACAGCCTCCGGCGCGAACAGATATGTCTGGAACGATGGCAACAGTGAGATCAGCACAAACGCCTCGGTAACCGTTAACCCGACCGCCACCACCACTTACACCGTGACCGGCACGAACCAATACGGCTGCACCGGCACGGCGAGTTTCACCGTTACCGTCAATGCCATCCTGCCGACAGTCACCACGAACACTGTCAGCGACATTACCACCACAACCGCCACCTCCGGCGGGAACATCACTTCAGATGGCGGCGCAGCTATCACAGCAAGAGGCATCTGTTGGAGCACCAGCGAGAACCCGACTATGGACGGCAACCACACCACCAACGGCACAGGCACGGGCACATTCACGAGCGCGATGAACGAGCTCACACCAAACACCACCTACTATGTCAGAGCTTACGCCACCAACAGTGCCGGCACTGCTTACGGCGAGCAAAAGGCATTCACAACCGCATGCAACACCGTCAACGTCACCATCGCCGGCAACACCACTATCAGCTACGGCGAGAGTACAACGCTGACAGCCTCCGGCGCGAACAGATATGTCTGGAGCGATGGCAACAGTGACATCGGCACAAACACCTCGGTAACCGTCAGCCCGACCGCCACCACCACTTACACCGTGACCGGCACGAACCAATACGGCTGCACTGGCACGGCGAGTTTCACCATTACCGTCAATGCCATCCTGCCGACAGTCACCACGAACAACGTCAGCAACATTGCCGACACGACCGCAACCTCCGGCGGCAACGTCACTTCAGATGGCGGCGCAGCCATCACCGCGAGAGGCATCTGCTGGAGCACGAGCCAGAACCCGACCGTGAGCGACAACCACACCACCAACGGCACGGGCACGGGTACATACACGAGCGCGATGAGCGAGCTCACACCAAACACTACCTACTATGTCAGAGCTTACGCCACCAACAGTGCCGGCACTGCTTACGGCGAGCAAAAGGCGTTCACCACAGAATGCAACACCGTGACGGTCAGTATTACCGGCATCACCACCATCGACTACGGTGGCAGTACGACGCTGACTGCTTCTGGAGCAAACAGTTATGATTGGAGCGATGGCAACAGTAACATCAGCACAAACGCCTCGGTAACCGTTAACCCGACCTCAACGACCACATACTCCGTAACTGGCACAAACCAGTACGGATGCACCGGCACGAAATCCACTATTGTGACCGTCAACGCCATCCTGCCAACAGTCACCACGGACAACGTCAGCGACGTTGCCGCCACAACCGCTACCTCCGGCGGCAACATCACTTCAGATGGCGGCGCCGCTATCACTGCAAGAGGCGTCTGTTGGAGCACGAGCCAGAACCCGACTGTGAGCGGCAGCCACACCTCTGACGGCACCGGCACCGGCACGTTCTCAAGCGAGATGACTGGTCTCACGCCTAACACTACGTATTATGTCAGAGCCTATGCCACCAACAGTGCGGGCACGGAATACGGCGAGCAGAAAACATTCAAGACCGAATGCAATACTGTGACGGTCAGCATCACCGGCACCACCAACATCAGCCACGGCGGCAGCACAACGCTGACGGCCTCTGGCGCGAACAGTTACGAATGGAAGAGAGGCAACACCACCATCGGTACGAATGCCTCCGTGACGGTTAATCCCACCTCAACGACCACCTACACCGTGATCGGAACAAACCTATACGGCTGTAAAGGTACGGCGACGGTTGATGTGGTCGTCAACGCCCTTCTGCCGGCAATCACTACCTACAATGTAAGCAATATCGGCACCTCAACGGCTACCTCCGGCGGAAATATCTCCTCAGACGGCGGATCAGTGGTCACCGCGAGAGGTGTCTGCTGGAGCACAAGCCAGAATCCGACAGTAAGCGACAGCCATACATCCGACGGCACAGGCACGGGCACGTTCACAAGCTCAATAACCTATCTCACGCCGAACACCACCTATTATGTCAGAGCATACGCCACCAACAGCGCGGGCACAGCTTACGGCGAACAGCGGACATTCACCACAGAATGCAACACCGTGACGATCAGTATTACCGGCAACACCACCATTTCTTACGGCGGCAGCACAATGCTGACGTCCTCAGGAGCAGACAGCTACGTGTGGAAGACCGGCAACACCACCGTCGGAAACACGGCCACCATAACCGTCAGCCCGACCGCAACCACCACTTACACCGTGACCGGCACAAACCAATATGGCTGTACCGGCACGGCGAGCGTCACTATCATCGTGAATGCCATCCTACCGACAGTCTCCACGAACAACATCAGCGACGTTGCCACCACAACCGCTACCTCCGGCGGCAACATCTCCTCAGACGGCGGTGCCAACGTGACGGCCCGCGGTATCTGCTGGAGCACGAGCCAAAACCCGACCGTGAGCGACAACCACACCACCAACGGCACGGGCTCGGGCACGTTCACGAGCTCAATGACCGATCTCACACCGAACACCACCTTCTATGTCAGAGCTTACGCCACCAACAGCGCAGGCACGGCATACGGCGAGCAGAAAACGTTCACGACATTATGTAACACTGTCAACGTCACCATCGCCGGCAACACCACCATCAGTTACGGCGGCAGCACCACGCTGACAGCCTCTGGCGCAAACAACTACGTATGGAGTGATGGCAACAGCAACATCGGCACGAACGCCTCCATAACCGTCAGTCCGACCGCGACGGCCGTTTACTTTGTCACCGGCACGAACCAGTACGGCTGCACCGGCACGACGAGTGTTACCGTGACTGTCAATGCCCTTCTGCCAACAGTCACGACGAACGTCGTCAGTAACATCACCTATTTGACCGCCGAAGCGGGTGGCAATGTCACCGGAGACGGCGGTTCAACGGTTACCTCAAGGGGCATCTGCTGGAGCACAAGCCAGAACCCGACTGTAAGCGACGACCATACAACCAATGGTTCTGGCACGGGCTCGTTCACCAGCGCAATGACCGGACTTACCCCGAACACCACATACTATGTCAGAGCTTACGCCACCAACAGCGCGGGCACAGCTTACGGCGAACAGCGGACATTCACCACAGAATGCAACACCGTGACGATCAGCATTACCGGCAACACCACCATTTCCTACGGCGGCAGCACAATGCTGACGGCCTCGGGAGCAGACAGCTACGTGTGGAAGACCGGCAACACAACTATCGGGAGCACCGCCTCCATAACCGTCAACCCGACCGCAACGACGACCTACTCCGTGACCGGCACGAACCAGTACGGCTGTGCCAGTTCGGCGAGCGTCACCGTGACCGTCAATGCCATCCCGCCGACAGTCTCCACCTCTAATGTGAACAACATCAGCACAACAACGGCGACCTGCGGCGGCAACGTCACTTCCAACGGCGGTGCGGCTGTGACCGCAAGAGGCATCTGTTGGAGCACCAGCGAGAACCCGACTATGGACGGCAACCACACCACCGATGGCACGGGCACGGGCTCATTCACGAGCTCCATCACCGGTCTCTCACCGAACACCACCTACTATGTCAGAGCTTACGCCACCAACAGCGCGGGCACAGCTTACGGCGAACAAAAGACGTTCAAAACCGTCGAAGAAATCATCCCCACAGACATACATATCGAAGGCGAGGAGCTCTACTGTGTTGGAGACGACATCATCCTGACAGCCGTTTCCGACAAGCCAGGCACCTTCACCTGGATCACCTGGGTTGGTGATCGGGTGGGACAAACCATCCATATTCCTGCCGACCAGACCTTGTCATCCTTCCCAGTTAGCGTGACCATCACCACCGCCACTGGCAACACACTTACTTCCGACGATAAATTGATAACCGTGAATGCCGCCCCCACAGTGTATGATTATGTGTTTGAATATGCCAATGGACGGAGCTTCACAGACCCCATGATTTGCGCCGGTGAGGCATTCGGCATCTCTGCTGTGGTGACGTCCGGCAGCAACTACAGCTATAACTACTACATGAACGGATCGCAAGTTTCAGATCCAAGCAACATCGTGATCACCGGAACAGGCGATTATCATTTCACATTCGTGGCAAAGGATCTGAGCAATGGCTGCAGGAGAGAGGATAACAAAACCATCGAGGTGGTTAACTGCGTTCCCTTGAACGATGCCCTACCCTGCCCCGGTCACGAGAACGTAACCGACTGCGACAACAACGTCTACAATACGGTGAAGCTTGGAGATCAGTGCTGGATGAAGGAGAACTTACGTGTAACGCATTATGTAGACGGCAAAGGCATTCCTGTTGGAAACAGTAACTCCTACGATGTTGCCTACCGCTACACTCCCAACAACAACGCCAACACCGTCGCCACATACGGATACCTTTACAACTGGAAAGCCGTGATGCATGGTGCGGAATACAACAACCTCTATGTGCAAGGTATCTGTCCCAACGGCTGGCACGTGCCCACTGACGCTGAATGGATACAACTGATCAATTACGTGGGCAGTGTGCCCGCATACGTGTGCGGCGACAACAACGGATACATTGCCAAGGCTTTGGCCGCCAGTACAGGTTGGAATCACATCAATTACGGAGGTTGTACGGTGGTTGATAACCAAAGCCAAAACAACGCCACAGGATTCAATGGAACACCTGCCGGACGTTTTGACGTATGGAGCGCAGACTTTGGCAATCTTGCCGACTACTGGACAAGCACGGAGAACAGCTCAATTGGAGCATACGCCCGTTATTTGTACTATAACAACGCCCACGTCGGGGAAGGGGTCTATAACAAAGACCAAGCCAAATCCGTCCGCTGTATCCTCGGTCAAGGCTACAATCTTTCCTCCGTGACCACGAACAACGTTTCCAATATTGCGGCGACATCCGCAGTCTGCGGAGGCAACATCACTTCCGACGGAGGTAAGTCCGTGACAGCAAGAGGAGTCTGCTGGAGCACGAGCCACAACCCGACTCCTACCGACGCGCATACATCCAACGGTTCCGGCGCAGGCTCGTTCGCCAGCACAATCACTGGCCTCACACCGAACACCACCTACTATGTCAGAGCTTACGCCACGAACGACATGGGTACGAGCTATGGTGATGAACTTGAGTTTACGACAACGTGCAACACATTTACCATCACCATCTCCGGCGACAACTATATTCCCGTCGGAGGAAGCACCACGCTGACGGCATCCGGTGCGGATTCGTATTTATGGAGCACAGGCCAGATAACCAGTACCATCACCGTGACCCCTGCCGGGAACACCACCTACTCTGTGACCGGCACCAACAGCTACGGTTGCACAGCCACGGCAAGTGTAACGGTACACCCCTTGACTGGAGACATCGTAACATTGGACGGCGATACCAGGGCTTGCTACTACGGTCCTGATTATTCGAACATTGTAGTCACGGCGTGGGTGAACGGAAACACTCCAACAGACGGCACGCTCACATGGTATGTGAACGGAGTTTACGCGCCCAACGTGGCTGGATATGGCTCGCACTTTATTGGCACCTATGCGCCCTCTGCGAACCCATACCAAATCCATGTAGTCTATACCAACGTTCACGGCATCTCCGCCACCAGCGATCCAATCTCCGTACGAGTGTTCAATCGTCCGCAAGTGACGGTGACGGGCGACGAGACGCATCTGTGCGATCCAGGAAATGTCACACTCACCGCCACGTTGACTAACCCCAACAGTTATGGTGAATACCACTACCAGTGGTACCGGAACTCGGTCAACAACAGCGGTATGATTAATAGTGCGACAAGCCAGGTGGTGACGCTCCCCGTGACGGAAAGCACAGACTTCATTTTGCGGACATACGTTTCCACGAATTCGGATCCCAATTCGCTACAAGACTGTGACACCTACGACACCATCCACGTGGAGGTGGGCGGATGTCCCCCGGCTGTAACCACGAACGATGTTTCCAACATCGCATCGAACTCTGCCACGTGCGGCGGCAACGTCACCTCCGATGGCGGCGCAACAGTGACTGCCCGCGGTATCTGCTGGAGCACCTCCCAGAATCCGACCGTGAGCGGCAGCCACACCACTGACGGCACAGGCAAGGGCACGTTCACAAGCTCCTTAACCAGTCTTACGCCAAACACAACCTACTATGTCAGAGCATACGCCACAAGCAACGTGGGCACCGGATACGGTGAAGAGAAGACGTTTACAACACTCTGCAACACCTTCTCCATCTCTATCTCCGGAAACACCAGCATCTATAGCGGGCAAAGCACCACGCTGACAGCATCCGGCGCAAACAGCTACGAATGGAAGTCCGGCAATACGACTATCAGCACATCCGCCGCCGTTTCCGTAAGTCCGACATCAAACACCACCTACACTGTGACGGGCACCAACGGATACGGATGCACAGCCACGTCAAGCGTAACGGTGACGGTATCAGCCGTGAGCGCACCCACGGTGACCACCAACCCAGTCAGCAATGTCACTTACAACAGTGCAAGCTGCGGCGGCAACGTCACCAACGGAGGCGGATCAACCGTGACCGCCCGCGGCGTCTGTTGGGGCACCAGCCAAAACCCAACCATCAATGGCAGCCACACCACTGACGGATCCGGAACAGGTTCGTTCACAAGCTCGATTACTGGACTTACCCCGCACACCACCTACTATGTGCGAGCCTACGCCACGAACAGTGCGGGAACAGCGTATGGTACGCAACGTACATTCACTACGCTATGCCAAACCTTTGCGGTCACCATCTCCGGCAACACCAGTATCAACAGCGGAGAGAGCACCACACTGACAGCCTCAGGCGCGTACAGCTACGTCTGGAAGTCCGGCAGCACGACGGTCGGCAACACCGCCACCGTCACCCTGACCCCGGCATCGACCACCACTTATTCCGTGACGAGTACAGATGTCTACGGCTGCACGGCTATGACAAGCGTGACAGTGACTGTCATTAACAACGACGGCCAACCCTGTCCCGGCCAAGCCACGGTAACCGACCACCAAGGCAACGTCTATCACACAGTGAAAATCGGATCACAGTGCTGGACAAAGGAGAACATGCGCTGCACCACCTCGCCGAACGGACACCTCACCGCAGGCGGCAGCAACGCCAGCTCATCCACGGCCTACTACTACAACAACACTAATTCTCCCATTCCGTTAGAGGACAGAGGCCTTCTCTACAACTGGGCAGGAGCATTGGATCTCTCTGCATCGGACAATTTTGCGACCTCATACCCCAACCGTCGAGGCATCTGTCCACAAGGATGGCATGTGCCCAGCGACGAGGAGTGGACCACACTGACCACCTACGTTAGTGGAAATAGCGACTACCGCTGCTCCAATAGTTCTTCAGACATTGCCAAATCACTTGCTCACACGAACTATTGGGACAACTTCAACTATGTATGCAATGTGGGTAACAACTCGGCAGAGAATAACTTGACTGGTTTTTCTGTCGTCCCTGCGGGCTACTGCAATGGACCCGAATTCGGCAATTCAGGCTCGATTGCTTTCTTGCTATCCTCTACTTCCTATAACAATGCTCAATCGTATATTCGCCAACTTAGATACAACTTCACATACGTTCAAAAAACTTACGTCACCAAGAGCTACGGCCAATCAGTCCGCTGTATCCGCAACAATTAAACGGGACAATCAAGTGACGATAAAATGTTAATTATGGAAAATAAGAAGGAAATATGACATGGCATCAAAGATAGCATTTGGAAAAATTCGATTTGTCACTATCTGTTATTTAACGTTACCGTAGTTATGTTGTCACAGAACGAACTATTTGCGAATCGATATCGCCTTCTAAAGCGCCTGGGAAGCGGTGCTTTCTCCGAAGTGTGGAAGGCGGAAGACACCAAGGTGGGAAATCTCATTGTGGCACTAAAAATCTACGCGCCATCTAAAGGTTTAGACGAAGACGGAGTCGGGATTTTAAGCGATGAGTTTGCTGTCGTGTTCGATCTCCATCATCAAAACTTGCTCACCCCTTCTTCCTTTGACGAATATAACGGTTCTCCCTATTTGGTCTTGCCTTATTGCTCTCAAGGCAATGCTACGAAGCTGGTGGGGGCAACATACGAGTTGCTGGTGGCAATGTTTCTGCGGGATGTATCCTCTGCGTTAGCTTACTTACACGATGCAGATATTGTACATCAGGACATCAAGCCCGACAACATCCTAATCAATGACAAGGGGATGTTTCTTGTCACAGATTTCGGTATCAGTACTAAAATACGGACTACACTTCGAAAAAGTCTGGGCTTGAAAGGCACCGCCGGTACGGTGGCATACATGGCCCCTGAACGTTTCAGCAATAATCCCATGCCCATAAAGGCCAGCGATATTTGGTCGTTAGGTTCCACAGTGTTCGAGTTGATGACTGGGGATGTGCCCTTCGGGGATATGGGGGGCGGATTACAAAAAAAAGGAGCTGAAATTCCAGACATTCACGGCGACTATTCCCCTGCCCTTATATCGTTAGTGAAAAAATGCTTGTCGGAGGCCCCTTGGGACCGCCCGGTGGCAGCGACAATATCCGACATTTGTGAAAGATTCATCCGTACAGGCGAATGGGACTTGTCTTCCTTAAAAAAGACCAAAATGGATACGGATAATTCGCCAGAACAGGACCGGGAACGTGCAACAAGACCCGACCGGGAAGGTACCAACAGAATGGCCAGCAAACCGAGCTTCGAACCTCCTAATCATGTCGAGCATGACACTTTCCGTTACTCCCCCCAGCGAAATATGAATTCCAATCCTTATAAAAAGGAAAAATCACCTGTGATTTTGGCTGTTTTGTTTGTCTTATTTGTTGCTGGAATAGCCACCGCCTTTATCATTACTCAGTCAAAAAGCTTCAAAAGAATCGATCCAGGAAGAGAACCGAACGACACTGTCATACTTGAAACTGACGTTCACGATAATGCTAAAAAGCCAGAAAAAACGTATAGTCCGAAGAAATCGGTTGAGACTACTGTTCAGAAGACCACTACCTCGATGCCGACCTCCAAAAACAATCCTGCCACGCTAACTGAGCGGGAAGATCCTTCGAGAGGGCTGTCTGTCAGAAATACGAACGGGGAGGCTATGGAAATGCCCTATACAAATCCAGCCGAAAAGGGAGCTCCCTTTGACGAAGAGCACAAAACAGCGGTTAAACGCAGCTCCACCCGCTACGACATGCTTAAAGGCGTTGATTCAACCAGCTGGTCTGGGATGCGTGACAAGGTGCGTCGACGCTAACAGCCTCGCTATTGATGGCAAGATGCCAATGTACCCCTGCCCGAGACAACCGTTGACAAGGTATCAACCGAAAATAACCGAAAGGGAGGCTACACTACAGAAAGTGGCCTCCCTTTCGGTTATTGGCTGTGCACTGCGGGATCCGTTGATTTGCACCCCGCAAAAGCTATAATCAGAATGTCGCTTTCACCCGAAGGACGACACCGAGGCGGTTAGCCGCTGCGGGTTTCATCAGCCCCGTAAGGCTTTGGAAACTGTCAGCATCGGTAGAGAGCACAAAACCGGGATCGCCACCCTCCAACGGGGTTCCGGCCATTCGGTGCATATAAGTACCTGCGGCCTCCAACGAAATCATATCATTGACGAAGACCTGCACACCGAGGCCGAGCGTTCCGTACAAGTCGTAACGGAAGAAATTTCCTTTCTGGTCAAGGGCGAGTTCCTGAAACACACCGAAATCGTATAAGCCATTCTGATTAAGGGTGACATCGAAAAACTCCGGGCCGTAATGGCCTACATAACAGGCGTCAAAGCCAGCCTTGGAACGACGGCCGAGCATCAAATCGTTCTCTATACCAACGGCCGCAAACACGGAGACTTTTTTATGGACAAACGCGTCGTAGCGCAGGTCAATCGGAATAGCAATCCCGTTCACGGCTGTTTTCTCGGTATAATTGTCAACCGTAATCTCACGAATGTAGGGATCACCATCCGCATCAATCGCAGGATAGGATGTCGAATAATGGTCAACCGTGCACTTCTCACGGATACGGCGGTAGGCAAGGGCAAGTTCCACGCTGAGCTGATGCCTGTTCTTGGCGAAGAGCTGTCGACCGGCAAAAACTCCCAACGAGAAATCCGCCACGCGAAAGGTCGTTTCACCGAAATCACCCGCTACCCCATCCTGCAACCATGTCCCGTTATCCGGGCGTGAGGAACGAAACAAATAGTTTGCATACAAACCCACCGACTGCTTCTTGGCCTTCGCGGAAATACGGTAATAATCGGCAGTGTTATCCGGGGTAATCTCATACCAGAAAGTCTGACATGAAAGATCCTCCAATCGACCGCGAAGACTGAACAGACAGCTATCACTCATGTCCACATAGCGGTTTTTAATGAAAACCGTGGAGTCGTTAATCCGGGTCTTTATACTCGATGGAAAACCGAAGCCAGACTCGTAACGCACATGCACCATCGGTTCCTGTTGTTTTATGATGATGTGACGACCTTTTTGCGCCGCAGCAACAAATGAGCCGCAGACAAACATCGCGGTAGCAATGAAAAACTTGGATTTATTCATAATTCTCATAATTTAATCAGTTTAAATGAATGATGACGACCGTCCACCGTGACATGCAAGACATAAACGCCGTTAGCGAAGTCTGCGGCGAATGCGTCGGTAACCATATCAGTGTAACCGTAATTGCGAGTAATCAACAACTTGCCGTTGGCATTGTAGAGGGAGGCAGTCACCGTGCCTGGTTCGGAAGTATTAACGAACAAATAGACACGCCCGTGAGAGATATACGCTTCCAACACATCCCCGTCAAAATCCTCCGTACCGCTCAGATATGAGCTACCGAAGTGCGAACGGTTGGCGCAGCTGGCATCACCATAGTCGATCCAGGTCTCCACCCAGTAATCGTAAGCGAAGGTGTCAATACCAAAGTCGTAAAGGCAGTAGTTGATGTCTCCGCCAAGAGTGGCCTCCGCACCGGTGCCTCTATCGGTATAACCCCATCTGTAGTGCACCAAGCCGTAAGGAGAGGACACCTCTTCGCAAACCAGAATGTTAGAACTACTCTTGCGCCTAATCTCAGCAAGGTCGGGTGCGACGTTATCGCTGACCTGCACAGCAAGGGTGGTATCGGCCTGGCATATCTGTTGATCGTCCGTCACCTGCATCGTCAGATAAACCATTCCGGCATATTGCTCGTGCAAGGTGAGATTCGACTCGTTTTCGGCGACAAGCATGTTGTTCTTATACCATCTGTACTGGTAGTTTGGATTGTCTACGCTGTAATGGTACGTCTCGTACTGATTGCGGCAGACAAGCTGCGCACCAGATATTGCCGACATCTCCGGTGCCATCACAAGGCTTAAGTGCAAGGTATCCTCACTCGCACAACCATCAACGTTCGTATAGGCGTATGTGTACGTGCCTGATGTCACGTAAGTCTGCCCATGCCATGTGTAGCTCTCGCACGCCGTTTCAGTCTCCACATTATGCGTGCCGTGGTTGACTGTCAAATGCAACGTGTCCACACTGGCGCAGCCTTCGGCGTTCGTGTAAGCATACGTGTAGGTTCCTGAACCCGTATAGGTCTGTCCGTGCCACGCGTAGCTCTCGCACGCCGTTTCAGTCTCCACATTATGCGTGCCGTGGTTGACTGTCAAATGCAACGTGTCCACACTGGCGCAGCCTTCAGCGTTCGTGTAAGCATACGTGTAGGTTCCTGAACCCGTATAGGCCTGTCCGTGCCACGTGTAGCTCTCGCACGCAGTCTCAGTCTCCACATTATGCGTACCGTGGTTGACCGTCAAATACAGCGTGTCCACACTGGCACAACCTTCGGCGTTCGTGTAAGCATACATATAGGTTCCTGAACCCGTATAGGCCTGTCCGTGCCACGTATAGCTTTCGCAGGCCGTCTCGGTTTCAACATTGTGCGTCCCGTGAAGAACAGTCAGGTGCAAGGTATCCACACTGGCGCAGCCTTCAGGGCTCGTATAGGCATGCGTATAGGTTCCAGACTGTGAATAGGCCTGTCCGTGCCACGTATAGCTTTCGCAGGCCGTCTCGGTTTCAACATTGTGCGTTCCGTGGCTGACAATCAAGTGTAATGTATCGACCTGGGTACAACCATTGGCATCAAGGTGAGCGTAAGTATAGTCACCCGATGTGGTATAGGTTTGCCCATTGCCTGAAGTCCAAGTATAGGATTCACACACCGTCATTGAGGTGGCATTATTCACTGGAGTATTGACGGTCACCATGGTGCTGGCAGTGCCGGTGCAGCCGTACTGGTTGGTGGCTGTAACGGTGTAAAGACCGCCCGTTGTGACCACGACGACGTTCCCCGTGTCTCCTGTACTCCAAAGGTAGCTTCCGTCGCCAGCAGCTGTCAGTGCGGTGGAATAGCCCTGGCAGAACGTGGTTTCACCGGAGATGCCAACCGTAACAGTGTTGCATCCAGTGGTAAACGTCCGTTGCTGACCGTATGACGTACCCACGGCGTTTGTAGCATAAGCCCGTACATAGTAGGTCGTGTTCGGCGTCAGGTTGGTCAACGCGCTGGTGAACGATCCCGTGCCCACACCGTCGGAGGTATGGTCACCGCTCACAGTCGGGCTCGAAGAGGTACTCCAGCAGATGCCCCGCGCTATCACGGTCGCCCCCCCGTCCGAAGTGACATTTCCGCCGGAGGTGGCATTCGTGACAGAAATGTTGCTAATGTTACTTGTCGTAACCGTCGGATAGATGGCGTTTATGTTGACCGTGACGCTTGACGTGCCAGTACAGCCGTACTGGTTCGTGCCCGTCACGGAATAGGTGGTCGTAGCCATCGGCGCAACGGTGATAGCGGCGTTGGTGCCTACTGTCGTGTTTCCGGAAGCCCATACATAGCTGATTGCGCCAGAGGCTGTCAACGTCGTGCTGCTACCGTAAGGAATGGTCGTAGTGCCGGTAATCATCACGTTGACGGTATTGCACCCTGTGGTGAACGACATCTGTTCACCGTATGCAGTGCCTGCGCTGTTCGTGGCGAATGCTCTGACATAGTAGATAGTGTTCGGCGTAAGCCCAGTCATCGAACTCGTGAACGAGCCCGTACCCGTGCCGTTAGTGGTGTGGCTGTCGTTCACGGTCGGGTTCTGACTCGTGCTCCAACAGACTCCCCTCGCAGTCACTGCAGCGCCACCGTCTGAGGTGACATTGCCTCCGCTGGTCGCGGTCGAGGCGGCTATATTGCTGACATTGTTCGTGGTAACCGTCGGCAAGATGGCGTTCACGGTGACGGTCACGTTCGCCGTGCCGGTGCAGCCGTATTGGTTCGTGCCCGTCACAGAGTAGGTGGTCGTTGCGGTCGGGTTGACGGTGATGGACGCAGTGTTACCGACGGTCGTGTTGCCGTTCTTCCACACGTAGTTGTTCGCGCCAGAGGCCGTCAGATTCGTGCTGCCGCCGTATGAAATGGTGGTGGTGCCAGTGACACTGACCGTAACAGTGTTACACGAAGTCGTAAATGTCTGCTGCTCACCGTACATCGTGCCCGCGCTGTTCGTGGCAAATGCTCTGACATAATAGGTCGTATTTGGTGTGAGACCGGTCATTACGCTTGTGAACGCACCCGTACCCGTGCCGTTGATGGTGTGGCTGTCGCTCACGGTCGGGTTCTGACTCGTGCTCCAGCAGACTCCTCTTGCAGTAACACCAGAACCTCCGTCGGAGGTGACATTGCCGCCAGAGGTAGCCATCGTTGCCGCAATATTGCTGACCATGTTCGTCGTGACCGTCGGAAGGAGAGTGTTCACAACGACTGTGACACTCGTTGTGCCGGTGCAGCCGTACAGGTCCGTGCCCGTCACGGAGTAGGTGGTCGTTGCGGTCGGGCTTACGGTTACGGAGACAGTATTGCCGACGGTCGTGTTGCCGTTCTTCCACACGTAGTTGTTCGCGCCGGAGGCCGTCAGCGTTGTGATTTCGCCAAAGTTGATAGTGGTGGTGCCGGTAACGGTGATGTTCACGGTATTGCACAAGGTCGTGAACGTCTTCTGTACACCGTATGCCGTGCCTGCGCTATTGGTGGCGTAGGATCGGACATAGTAGGTTGTATTCGGCGTAAGATCTGTCATCGCGCTCGTGAACACACCCGTGCCCGAGCCGTTAGTGGTATGGCTATTGTTCACGGTCGGACTCTGACTTGTGCTCCAGCAGATGCCTCTCGCAGTGATAGCAGAGCCTCCGTCGGACGTGATGTTGCCACCGGAAGTCGCGGTCGTGGTGGCTATATTGCTGACATTGTTCGTGGTAACCGTCGGCAAGATAGCATTGACGGTGACAGTGACGCTCGCCGTGCCGGTGCAGCCGTACTGGTTCGTGCCCATCACGGAGTAGGTGGTCGTTGCGGTTGGGTTGACGGTGATGGACGCAGTGTTACCGACGGTCGTGTTGCCGTTCTTCCACACGTAGTTGTTCGCGCCGGAGGCCGTCAGATTCGTGCTGCCGCCGTATGAAATGGTGGTGGTGCCAGTGACACTGACCGTAACATTGTTACACGAAGTCGTAAATATCTGCTGCTCTCCGTAAGTGGTGCCCGCACTGTTGGTGGCGTATGCTCTGACATAATAGGTCGTATTTGGTGTGAGACCGGTCATTACGCTTGTGAACCCACCCGTACCCGTGCCGTTGATGGTGTGGCTGTCGCTCACGGTCGGGTTCTGACTCGTGCTCCAGCAAATGCCTCTCGCAGTGATAGCGGCCCCGCCGTCGGAGGTGACGTTGCCACCGGAGGTCGCGGTCGTGGCGGCAATGCTACTGACGTTGCTCGTGGTAACTGTCGGCAAGATGGCGTTCATGATGACGGTGACACTTGCGGTGCCGGTGCATCCGTATTGGTTCGTGCCCGTCACAGTGTAAGTGGTCGTTGAGGTCGGGCTGACGGTTATGGTGGCCGTGTTCCCAACGGTGGTGTTGCCGGTCTTCCACACGTAGCTGTCCGCTCCCGAGGCCGTCAGCGTTGTGGTGCTGCCGTAAGGAATGGTCGTAGTGCCGGTAATCATCACGTTGACGCTATTGCACCCTGTGGTGAACGACATCTGTTCACCGTATGCCGTGCCTGCGCCGTTCGTGGCGAATGCTCTGACATAGTAGATAGTGTTCGGCGTAAGCCCAGTCATCGAACTCGTGAACGAGCCCGTACCCGCGCCGTTAGTGGTGTGGCTGTCGTTCACGGTCGGGTTCTGACTCGTGCTCCAACAGACTCCTCTCGCAGTCACTGCAGCGCCACCGTCTGAGGTGACATTGCCTCCGCTGGTCGCGGTCGTGGCGGCAATATTGCTGACGTTGTTTGTGGTAATCGTCGGCAAGATAGCATTGACGGTGACAGTGACACTCGCCGTGCCGGTGCAGCCGTACTGGTTCGTGCCAGTGACAAAGTAAACGGTCGTCGCGGTCGGGCTGACAGTTATGGAGGCGTTCATGCCGATTTCACTGTTGCCATCGCGCCAGACATAGCTGTTCGCACCAGAGGCTGTCAGCGTTGTACTCTCGCCGTAGCCAATGGTGGTGTTGCCGGCAATGGTAACGTTGACGGTGTTGCATGCGGTTGTAAACGTCTTTTGCTCGCCGTAAGTGGTGCCCGCACTGTTGGTGGCGTATGCTCTGACATAGTAAGTAGTGTTCGGAGCAAGTTCGGTCATATAGCTCGTAAACGAACCCGTGCCCGTGCCGTCGGTGGTGTGACTGCCACTAACGGTCGGGTTCTGACTCGTGCTCCAACAAATGCCTCTCGCAGTGATAGCGGCCCCGCCGTCGGAGGTGACATTGCCACCGGAGGTCGCGGTCGTGGCGGCAATGCTGCTGACGTTGCTCGTGGTAACTGTCGGCAAGATGGCGTTCATGGTGACGGTGACACTTGCGGTGCCGGTGCATCCGTATTGGTTCGTGCCCGTCACAGTGTAAGTGGTCGTTGAGGTCAGGCTGACGGTTATGGTGGCCGTGTTCCCAACGGTCGTGTTGCCGTTCTTCCACACATAGTTGTTCGCGCCGGAGGCTGTCAGCGTCGTACTCTCGCCGTAGCCAATGGTGGTGTTGCCGGCAATGGTGACGTTGACGGTGTTGCATGCGGTTGTAAACGTCTTTTGCTCGCCGTAAGTGGTGCCCACACTGTTGGTGGCGTATGCTCTGACATAGTAAGTAGTGTTCGGAGCAAGTTCGGTCATATAGCTCGTGAACGAACCCGTGCCCGTGCCGTTGGAGGCATGATTGCCATTCACAGTCGGGTTCTGGCTCGTGCTCCAGCAAATGCCTCTCGCAGTGATAGCGGCCCCGCCGTCGGAGGTGACATTGCCGCCGCAGGTGGCGGATGACATTACAATGCTGCTTACATTGCTGGTTGTGACGGTTGGTAGGATGGCGTTAACGGTTACGGTGATACTTGCCGTATTGATGCAGCCATAACTGTTGGTGCCCGTCACAGTGTAAATAGTGGTCACCGTCGGGCTGACAGTGATAGATGCGGAACTGCCACCGTTGCTCCACACATAACTGTTCGCCCCAGATGCCGTCAGGGTCGTATTATTACCGAGGGAGATAGTAGTGTTGCCTGAGAGGGTGACTGTCGGCTGCGGGTTTACTGTGATGGTGATGGAGGTTATAGCGGAGCAACCGTAATTGTTTGTGCCTGATACGGAATATTCGGTTGTGGCGGTTGGAGAAACGGTGACACTGGCAGAAGTACCGATAGCACTGCCGTTGCAGATCCAAACGTAATTGTTTGCACCGTCGGCAGTAAGTACGGTGTTTTCTTCTTGGCAGATGGTGGTGTTGCCTGAAATGTTGATACCCGGTAGAGGGTTCACCGTAACGGTGGTGGAGGCGGTGGCAGAACAGCCATACTGGTTGTAAACCGTTACGGAATAAATACCGCTTGTGGAGACACTAATGCTTCCTTCATCGCTAGCGTTGCTCCACTGATAACTGTTACCGCCGGAAGCCGTAAGCGTGGTGGTCAGACCTTGGCAAATTGAGGTCAGACCTGAAATAGAGGCGGACACCGTGTTACATTCGGTGGTGAACACCCGTTGTTCGCCGTAGGCTGTGCCCGCACTGTTGATGGCGTATGCCCGCACGTAATATTTGGTATTCGGCGTAAGTCCTGTTATGCTGCTGGTGAAAGCCCCCAATCCTGAGCCATCTGTGGTGTGCGAACCATTGACGGTCGGATACGGGCTGGTGCTCCAGCAGACACCGCGGGCGGTCACGGTGGCGTTGCCATCGTCAGCAACATTGCCGCCGCAAGAAACCGATGTGGTGCCAATGTCGGAGACGGTGTCGGTCGTAATTGTCGGTGGAAATGTTAAGACCGCTTGTACGCACCTGACGGACATGGCGTTCGTTTTAGCGTAATTTGTGATAGTGGAGGTATTGTATGTGTTGAGGAGACGGAAACATTCGCGGCTACTGTTGTCGTACCATGTTGTTGTCCAGAAAAAAGCTCCGTGACCGAAATCGTACATTCCCCCGGACTTTAGCACCCCTGCTGGCAGAGCTGTGAATCCTGTGGCATTGTTAGCGGACAAGTCGTTGCCAACCGCACATGAGTTGGTGTTCTTGACCCAAGCCGAACGTGCCGCTAATGACTTGGCAATATTCGAAGTGTTGTTGTTGCAACGGTATTCGACATGACTTGACAAGTAATTTGTAAGCTGACTGAACTCGTTTTCGGACGGCACGTGCCAACCAGTGGGACAGACGCCCTGTACTCCGCTGGGATTTGTTGCACTTGCTGTGGAGTTGCGCATCACAGCCTTCCAGTTGTACAGATAGCCGAACTGTGGTACGCGGTCGGGATCCCAGTTGGCGTTGAAACGATAGGGGAGAGTGTCATTTAGCGTTGTTGTGTTGGACAAGGGAATCTCTGTCCCATCGGCGTAGCGTGTGGTGCGAAGGTTCTCCTTCATCCAGCATTGGTCGCCGATTTTGACAGTATTGTAAATGTTCCCGTCCACGTCAGAAACAGAGGGGACACCAGGACAGGCCTCGCCGAAGTCCTCGGAGACCACCGAATCCTTGATGCACCTGACGGACATGGCGTTCGTTTTAGCGTAATTTGTGATAGTGGAGGTATTGTATGTGTTAAGGAGACGGAAACATTCGCGGCTACTGTTGTCGTACCATGTTGTTGTCCAGAAATAAGCTCCGTGACCGAAATCGTACATCCCCCCGGACTTTAGAATCCCTGCTGGCAGAGCTGTGAATCCTGCGGCATTGTTAGCGGACAAGTCGTTGCCAACCGCACATGAGTTGGTGTTCTTGACCCAAGCCGAACGTGCCGCTAATGACTTGGCAATATTCGAAGTGTTGTTGTTGCAAAGGTATTCGGCATGGTTTGACAAGTATTTTGTCAGCTGCCAGAACTCGTTTTCAGACGGCACATGCCAGCCAGAGGGACAGATGCCTTGCACGCCGCTGGGATTTGTGTAGCTGGCATGGGAGTTGTGCATCACAGCCTTCCAGTTGTACAGATAGCCGAACTGTGGTACGCGGTCGGGATCCCAGTTGGCGTTGAAACGATAGGGGAGAGTGTCATTTAGCGTTGTTGTGTTGGACAAGGGAATCTCTGTCCCATCGGCGTAGCGTGTGGTGCGAAGGTTCTCCTTCATCCAGCATTGGTCGCCGATTTTGACGGTATTGTAAATGTTCCCGTCCACGTCAGAAACAGAGGGGACACCAGGACAAGCCTCGCCGAAGTCCTCGGAGACCACCGAATCCTTGATGCACCTGACGGACATGGCGTTCGTTTTAGCGTAATTTGTGCTTGTGGAGGTATTATATGTGTTTAGGAGACGGAAACATTCGCGGCTACTGTTGTCGTACCATGTTGTTGTCCAGAAATAAGCTCCGTAACCGAAATCGTACATTCCCCCAGACTTTAGCATCCCTGCTGGCAAGGCTGAGAACCCTGTCGCATTGTTCAATGAGACATTATTTCCTATCGCACATGTTCCCGTAGAAGATGTCCAAGCTGTTGTAGCGGCCAACGATTTAGCTGTATTCAAAGTGTTGGTGCCGCAAATGTATTCGGCATGGCTCGACAAGTAATTTGTAAGCTGCCAGAACTCGTTTGCGGACGGCACATGCCAGCCAGAGGGACAGATGCCTCGTACACCACTGGGGTTTGTGGAACTGGCGTTGGAGTTGCGCGATACAGCCTTCCAGTTGTAGAGGTATCCAAATTGAGGCACGCGGTCGGGGTCCCAGTTGGCATTGAAGCGATAAGGATTGTCGGCATCCAACAAGGTGGTGTTGGAAAGCGGGATCTCCGTGCCGTCTGCGTAGTGCGTAGTACGCAAATTCTCCTTCATCCAGCACTGGTCGCCGATTTTAACGGTGTTATACCTGTTCCCGTCATAATCCTTGACGGTGGAAATACCACAGATGAACGGTCCGTCTGTCGTAAAAGACATCTCATTGCCGTAGGCCGTACCTACGCTGTTGGTGGCGTACGCCCGCACATAGTAGGTCGTGTTCGGGGTCAGTCCGGTCATGGCACTTGTGAACGCACCCAAACCCGCGCCGTTGGTGGTGTGCGCATCGGCCACGGTCGGGTTTGGCGAAAGACTCCAACAGACACCTCGCGCAGTGACATCATTGCCACCGTCATTCAGCACCCCTCCTCCACATTCAGCCGTCGTGGTGGTAATACTGCTGACCTCGTAAGTGGTAATGGTAGGAACAGAGCCCATGCCCACTTTTTTGACTTCAAGATGGAAACCCTGATAGATATTGTCAGAATACGAGGAGTTCGCCGAAGTGAATCGGATGGTAATCGTGCTTTGTGTGGAGGTAATGGGGGGGGTAAAGGAACCATATCCATAAAATTGTCCTAGCAACGTGCCGGTGGTGCCGCTGCCATCATATATGTACAAGTTGTCTAAATAGTCCCCTGATGACCAATGATAAGAACTGATTTTATAATTCCCTGTGATTTCAAATGTTTGGTTGGGATTTCCTGTGTTGAGAATTAATGTTCCATTACAGTTTTTACTGTAGTTTTCATCGGGTCCGCCATGGTCATAAACTACAGATTTGCTGTTGCTGGGGGTGTACTCTTCTGTGCCCGTTTGAGGCACTATGAAATATAAAGACAGCGCGACAACATCGCCATAGCTCGTACCTTGGCTGTTGGTGGCGTATGCGCGAACATAGTAGGTCTGACCAGGAATCAGTCCCGTCATCTCATTCGTAAAAATGTTGGTGGCACTACTGTCCGTAGTGTGAGCATCGTTCAAGGTCGGATTCGGATTGGTACTCCAACATACGCCATGGGTTATGATGTCAACATTGCCGTTGTGGATGATTTCGCCGCCGCAGGACCCCGTGGTACCACTCGTCTGCACAGCCGTAGCTGTGGTGACTGTGGGCAAACAAGGTATGGAGGGAAACGAATATGTGGATACCCCCGAGGAGCAGGAATTGTTCCAGACGGCATCCACGGTGTAGCGTCCAGGTTGTGTCAGAACGTGGTTGTCTGTGTAGCTTGTACCCGTTGTGCTTCCAACCAGCACGTTGTCATGGTAGATGTCATACCGTTCAACATTACCCACGATTTTTTCCACAGTGGCTTTCAACAAAAGGTTGCGTTCATAATTATCACTACCAAAATAATTAGTGAAATACGTCATCTGGCGTAGCAAAAAATCGGCATTCTCTACATATTCACCGCTATAGCATCCCCAAATTCCTCCCTTGTCGGCCACGTATGGTGCCGATCCGACATTAAATAGAGAGCTTGAGGTACTGCCTACCGTGGCAAAAATCCCGAACCAAAGGTCTTGTGTGTTGTCAATAATGACAGGGTTTGTTATTCGGACGCTGTTCCACTCATTAAGCGTCAGTGTGGAAACAGGGACTTCTTGATTAACAAGCTGTTCACCAAGACTTGTATTATTGCCGGAACAAGTTCCGCCTTGGTAAACGACAACACGGTAACTTGTAACACCAGCACGTGGAATGAACGAAATGGATTCTACGTAATGTTGAGTGAGTTGGGTTATATCGGATGCTGCAAAGCGCTGCAACATACAATATGTCATATTAGTTCCGTACGGAAAGTTTCTATTAGTCGTCGAATCCCAAGAGAGAATTGTAGTTTCTTGGTTATTTTGCGCTGGAGCAGTCCAACTGAGGTTCACATCGGTGGAAGTCACATCTGCGTTCAGGTTCGTAGGCGGCAGACACACCGTTTGATATACTTGGCCAAAGACAGAAACGGTGTCATGATATATCCCGGAAGAGAGGAAAAGTTGTCCCTCCACGACCTGGGGATCAGTAACAGACGGAGTGTACTGAACATAAAGTATGCCACCGTTAGCAGGCAGCGTGGCAGTGGTGCCAAGCGATGACGGAGAAACTCCAATGGTAAAATCGCCACTGGTGGTTACCGTGATGGGATCGAGAAGCTTAATGCCGCGAATATCCACAAAATCGATGTCGCTCTGTCCTCCAATGGTGGATGACAACATCGCACTTTGCCGTGGACAGAACAGCATCGGGATTCCCGCATCAACCCCAATGATGGCACCATTGTTAAGATTGAAAGAATAATTACCAGGTGATAGTGCACCTATTTGATAATAGCCGTCACTGGATCCACCCCATCCCCAGTTGACATGGAAGAGATTGCTGTTGTCGTAACCATCCAATATGAACGCATGACCTTCACTGCCACGACCACTGTAGAGAACGGGACGCTGGTGGTTCAATTCGTTCTTCAGCAACGCAATCCATTCAGCGTCAGTATATGATGTTTTATTTACATAAGTAGGTTCAGATGGGTAGGCGAAATAGTTCTTCAGAGCTTGGACAATTTGGGACGTTGCCGCAGAACTCGCTGAAAATCCATAATTCATGTCAACACTGACACCACAATGGTACATCAATGTTGCCACAGCATTAATTTGAGCTGCTGTGGAGCTATATGTGTGGATCTCGTTTGGCATCTCGCTATAATCGTAGTGAGTGTTTCCGAAATCGGCAGTCAGCGTACCGAACTTGGAATGATTGTAGCTGTGGCTCCCAAGGCCACGGTCCGGATATTCCCAGTAGCGAAGAACCTGTGCAAAAGCCGTCGCCACACACCCAGTTAGAGCATGCACGCCAGCAGAGTCGGGGCACATTGCGTTGTATGAGTTGCCTCCTTGGCTCCACGTTGTCTGTAGCAGCTGGGCAACAGCGGCTCGTTGCGGCGCCGGAATGTTATGCCGGAGGTTGTACCATTGTCCGCTGATATCCTGCCGCACCGCCTCGTTGGAGCCCGCATCGGTAGCCGAACTCAGGAATTGGGCGATGTCCCGCCGGTAGCCCTCCAACCATTCGGCGACGGCAGGGGGAACGTTTGTCGTATCGAAAATGCCTGCCGTGGAATACGCCAGCACCGGCACCACGCGGTCGTCGGCGGCAAGGATGACGAAACCGTTGTCGAAGTTGATGACGTAATAGCAGTCCACTACCCCACCCAGCCCGTCAGACAGCGTGCTTCGCGTGACAGCCCGCTGCGCAATGCGTGCCGTGGCACGAATGGCGCCGGCGTCCGACGACCGGCTCGGCCCGAGTTTCTGCAAATAGAAATTACCGGCCAGCTGTTTCGCCATAGCCGTATCCACCGGCGCCGCCTGCAGGCTTCCGGCACAAAGCGCCAGCACAATAAATGCAATCCACAACTTGTAAACGTTCTTCATATTCTGTCTGTTTTTTTCAAATCTCACAATAATAAATCGGCAAAACTACAACATTTGCAGATATTCCGGACAACCCTAAACAACAAAATTATCAATAGTTATGAACAACGCGCAGTTCTATTCTCGCACGCCTGCAAAACAGGTCTCGCCATATCGCCCTAATGAAATCCGCCGGCCATACAGCGAGGAAGCTCTACAGCCAGCGGATTCCACTCTGTTCCGCTTGAGACGCGGCATAGGTTCGATTTTTCAGCTGAACCTAAACACATTTCACACAATTCCCAGGGCGACTATCCTTGGGGAGAATCTGGGAAAGCGGCACACAAAAACACACGTCGGATCCCTTCTCCGAGAGAGACCAGGGGTCTCCAGCCCAGCTGCGCAATGGCAGTCGTATCCAAGGCGGTGCGACGATAGGCACAATACCCTTTTCGCCCACCTTCTGACACCACAACCTGAATCTTCCGATCTTCTCTCAACACTGCCAACAGCTGTGCCAAATCCTTGATGCTGACCGGTTCTGCCTCATTGGCCAGATTATAGGCCTTGGCCGTCTCTCCATGAAAGAGAACGGTAAACATGCCCACGACGGCATCCGTCACATAAAGGAATGCACGGACAGCCTCGCCACTGCTTTTCAACACAATATCCCGGCCAGCCACCACATCGCCCATCAGGTCGGCCATCACCCTTCCGTCGTTCTCCAATCTCATCGTCGGGCCATACGAATGAGCAATACGGACAATGTTATAAGGAATGCCATATTGCAGAAAGTAGCTCTTCAGCAAGGTCTCTGCGGCCCGTTTGCTCTCGGGATAGCACGAGCGGTCATCCTGCGGGTCGAGTGTGCCGTATGCCTGCTCATCCAACAGCTCTGCCTCCTCGTTCTTGCCATAGACCTCGCGTGTGGAGGCAAAGATGACTTTCGCGACTCCCGAAACACGAGCCCAATCCAGCACATTCATCGTTCCAACCAGATTGCACCTCATGATGCCCACAGGGTCAGAATTGATGAAATACGGGCTGGCATTACCTGCCAGATGGAACACGTAGTCCACCTTCCCCTCGTATGCGATGGGCTCGCAGACATCCTGAATCAACAGATGGAAATAAGGCTCGCCTACATACGAGCCGAAGAACTGCTCAGCCTTCTGGCGATTCCTGCAAAGCGCCACCACTGAGACATGGATGCCTTCCCGCTCATGCAGCTGGAGCAACAGCCAAGTGACATACGAGGCCAGCATGCCTGTCGCCCCGGTGACGAGGACGGTCCTCCCGTCAAGCTCACCCCACGGCAACTCTGCCTCGCACATTTCCCGCAGATCCTCTATGACAACCTCTCTTTTCATAATCACAAATCACAATTCACTAATCACTAATCACCTCTTAAAGCCCAAACACCGCACTCTCTTCTCTCGCCTCTATGATGGTTTTGAACATAAAGTAGTCTGCAGGCATCGTGATCTTGATATTCTCAGCCGTTCCTCTGATGGTGTGCAGTTCGTAACTGAACAGTAGCAACACACGCCTAACCGGTGCGCCCTACCGCGTCATTCCACCACCCACTCCCCGACGGTCATCGTCTCCCGCTCGAAAGCCACGCCGACTTTGACAACTTTGCGGCCTTCGGTCTCGTAGGGCAAGGCGTAACCTTTGCTGTTGATCTGGTCGAGGGCTTCCTTCGCCGTGCCGTTCGCCTTCAACTCGAAGACGTAGGTGGTGTCAGGCATCTCCACCACGACGTCGGTGCGGCCGCCCGCACACTTAACCTGCGTACGTACATAGACGTTGAGCATCGAGAAAATCAGGTACAGCGACCATTCGTAGAACCCTTCGTAGTTCTTCACCTCCGCCAACTTCTTTTGGAAGCCTTCCACGTAGGGCAGTCCAGCGAAGTAGGCCTTCATCTCCTGCATGGCGAGGTCGATGTCGTTCTTTTTCAGGGCGCGCCAGAACTTCAGGGCGAAACCATCCTGCACGTAACTCCCGTCCAGCCCGATGTAGGAGGGAATCAGTCCGTCGATGAATCCCGTGCGAACCTCGTTGTTCGGGATGGACAGAATATAGGAGTTGGACTCGCGGTCGTACTCCTTGATGGTGAGGTAGCCGGTTTGGTAGAGCAGCGGCAGGGCGGTGTTCATGGCCTCGGGGGGACGGTCGAAAGCGGTCGCCGAGGCTTCGATGCGCTCTATCGTGGTGATGTCGGTGCGGAAGTGCTGCATCTGGCGGATGAGGAAGGTCGGGGTGCCGCTTTCGAACCAGTAGTTGGCGATATCCCTCTGGTTGAAACATTTCAGCAGGCTGAACGGGTTGTAAATGTCGGGGGACTTTTTGGCAAATCGGTAACCGTCATATTGCTTTTTCAGCTTGTCGTGCATCTCCTCTGGGGTGCATTCGTACTCTTCGGACAGCATTGCGATGTCGGGGGCCATGTCAGTGGCGAGTTCCTCCTCTGTGATGCCGCAGATGGCGGCGTACTTTGCATCCATCGAGATGTTGGTGAGGTTGTTAATAGTGGAGAAAATGCTCAGCTGCGAGAATTTGGTGATGCCGGTGATGAAACAGAAGCGGATCAAAGCCTCGTTCGCCTTAAGCTGGATGAAGAACTCCTGCATCACGTTGCGGAACCCGTCCAGCAATTCCGGAAGATGGAGCTTGTCCAACAGGGGCGCGTCGTATTCATCGATGACGACGGCCACCTGCTTGCCGGTTTTCTCGTATGCGCGGTGGATGATGCCACTGAACAAGGCGCCGGGAGAGTCCTCGTAATCTCCCTCCCCATAGATTGTTTTGTACCCGTTGAGCAGCCGTAGAAGCACTTTCCGCAACCCATCAACAGAAGTCTCTGTCTTCGCGACGCTCAAATCGAAATGGAGCACAGGATACTGCTCCCACTCCGATTCCAAATCCATAATCTTGAGTCCTTCGAAAAATTCTTTATGTCCTTTGAAATACGAATCTAACGTGGTGGTCAGCAGCGATTTGCCGAACCGACGCGGCCGGCTGAGAAAGACGAAAGGACTCTCCTTGGTGATACTCCAGACCAAGTCTGTTTTGTCGATATAGAGGTAGTTCTCTTTTCTCAGCCTTTCAAAGGTCTGGATTCCTACGGGGTATTTGCGGACGTTGTTCATGACGGACATTTTTTCGCTGCAAAGGTACGATTTTTTTTATTTATTCACCAATCACCAATCACTAATCACTAATCACCAATCACTAATCACACAGTATCCATGAAATTACGTTGTACCTTATTGAATATAGCCACGCTGAACAGCAGCAACACACTCATAAAGAGGAAGCTTTAGCCTAATGCGAGCCAGGAGAAATAGCCCTGTCCCAAAGTGGCATACTTGAAAGCCTCGATGATAGAGGTCATCGGGTTGGCCAGAATCAGTGTGCGAAGCGTACCTTTTTCCACCATGCTGAGTGGATAGACAATAGGCGTAGCATACATCCAGAGTTGGACGATAAAGGTGAAGAGAATCGTAAAGTCACGATACTTCGTGGTGAGCGAGGAGATCAGGATACCAAAGCCAAGACCCAGACCTGCCAGCATCATGACCAAGAGGGGCGTAAGCAGAATAGTCCAATTAGGGGCAATCGGAGCACCCTTCACAAAGAAATAGAGATAGAGCGCCACAAAGAGTCCTACCTGAATGACAAATCGCAACAGATTGGATATCACCACAGCAATGGGCACCACTAAACGGGGGAAATACACTTTGCCAAACATATTCTGATTGGCGATGAACGTGTTGGACGACTGGTACAGACAGTCAGCGAAATAGAACCAGCAGATGTTGCCCGCCATGTAGAACAGGGCCTGGGGCATGCCGTCGGTGCTCATCTTGGCAATGCCTCCAAACACCACCATATTCATGATAACGGTGAGGATGGGCTGTATCAGATACCACAGCGGCCCCAAGACGGTCTGCTTATACTGCACCACGATATTACGGCGGACGAAAAGCGCTATCAGGTCGCGATAGCGCCAAATCTCGCCCAGATCAATGTGCCACAGCTTCTCGTGTGGCCTGATCTTCATAGTCCAGGATTGCTGTTGTTCTTCGCTATTCATTTTCCCCTTGCTATCTGTCGTGTTCATCAAACCTGCCTTCCCGTTTCCTTGTCGCTATTCTTCAGCGCAGGTCTTTGGTGAGAGGTCATCTCTTTATGCTGTCATCCTCCTTGTTGCCGTAATGGGAGGCGGCGTAGTTACCGTAACTGCCATAGTTCCCGTACGCCCCGTTATTGCCATAGCGTCCGTACTTGCCGTATTTGCCGTAGCCGTAGTAGTAGCCGTATTTCCTCTTCGACATGTCCACGCCGTTGAGGATCAGGCACACATTCTTCAGTTTCTTGTCCTCGGCCAGGGTGTTCAGCAGGCCAATGTTCGCCTTGGGTGTATAATCCGCACGGCAGACATAGCAGTTCACATCGGCGTAGCGGGCAATCTGAAGGGTGTCGGTCACAAGTCCGACAGGCGCGGTGTCGAAGATGACATAATCATACCGCCGCTTCAGCATTTCGATGATTTCGTGCAGGCTTTCGCGGGCCAGCAGCTCCGTCGGGTTTGGCGGCGTTGGGCCGGCCAGCAGCAGGTCGAGATTCTCATTCACGCCCGACGGGAAGATGTTCGCAAGGAGGTCCGATTCCGGCAGCTCGTCCTTCGCCAGCAACAGGCTGATTCCCGTCTCGCAGTCTTTCAGGCCGAAAAGGCGTCCGAGGGCGGGCTTGCGGATGTCCAAGCCGCAAAGAACCACCTTCTTCCCCAGCAGCGCGAACGACATGGCCAGGTTCGCCGCCAGAAACGTCTTGCCCTCGCCGGAGGTGCTTGATGTGAACAGGATGACCTGGTCGTGCTCTTTCATCATGAACTGGATGTTCGTGCGCAGCAAGCGGAAGACCTCGTCAATCTGGTTGTTCGTGTCGGCATGAACCACAATGCCCGCAGTGCTTTTCGCATTTTCGTTGGCCACGGGAATGTCGGCCACAACGGGTATTTTGGTCAGGGAGGCGATATCCTCGCGTCCCTCGATGCGATAGCGCAACATCTGTTTCACCATCAAGATGACAAACGCGATGAGCAGTCCCAGCAAGATGGCCGTTGCCAGAACGAGGGTCTTCCGAGGGCTGACCTTGCCATTGCTCAGGGGAGGCGCGATGAGCTTCCCCTTGTCAGCCGTCGCGGCAAGGGAGATGCTGTTTTCCTCGCGCTTCTGCAGAAGCAACAGGTAGATTCCCGAACGCACTTCCTGCTGTCGGCCAATCTGGGTGAGCACGCGCTCGTGCTCCGGCGTGTTGGCGATGCGCCCCTGGTATTTGGCATACTGTCCCTGAATGGAACTGCGTTCCAGTTCGAGGGAATGGCGGGCCTGCGCAAACGCTTGGCGGATGGTTGTCTCCAAGTTCTCCAGCGTGGCGGTGAGCGTCTGCACCTGGGGCGACTGCTCGCTGGAGCTTCGCATCAACCGGGCGCGGTCCAGCACCGCTCTGTTGTAGTCGGCTATCAACAGGGTGGACGCCTGGTCGTCCAAGCCGATGTTGGCCGGCACCAGCTTATGGCGGTTGTTCGGATCATCCATGTATTCCTCCAGATAATCAAGTATTTGCAGCTGCGTGTTGGCATCCGCCAGACGGGCGGCCAACTGGGCGGAAAGTTGCAGCGACTGCGCCGCGTCCGCTTCTATATGTGTGACGGAGTTGCGCCGCTTGTAGTCTTCCAAGGAATTTTCAGTCGTCCCCAGCTCGGCGTCGATTTTCTCCAAACGCTGGTTGATGAACTCCTCCGTCTTCAGTGCAACCTCGTTTTTGTCATCATTGGCTTGTTCGTTGTAGCAAAGCACCAGTGCGTTGAGGAAGTCGATGCCCCGGATCGCGTTCTCGTCCTTGAGTGTGAAGTCCGCAATCGTGGTCTTCTTCGATGTCGGTTCCACCTTCAACCGCTTCATATAGCCAAGTGCCACCGACATGGGCGGGCGTATGGCGATGACAAGCGCCTTTCCTTTCTGAAAGGGGTCATCCTTCTTGATTGCATACTTCGGGTTGCCCGCGATGGAAAGCGTGCCGAAGTCCGTCTTGAGCGACACCGGGAGCGTGGCGATGTCCTTGGCATATTCCTTCCGTCTCTCTTTCCCTGCAAACAGCTCGATGTCAACATGATATCCCGTCCCCTTCTTTGTGACAGCCAGCTGTATGGTACGGGTGCCCGCCAGCATGTAGTAGTCCAACGAGTCGAGCGACACCGGGTCGAGGTCAACCCAGACGGGCGGGCTGGGATAGAGCAGCTTTTGGGTGAAGAGTCCGTCGAACCGGTACTCCGTATAGAGTTTCAGGCGCTTCACCGCATCATGTACCGTGACCGGCGACGCCAATATCTCCACCTCGTTATCGAAACCGCTGGAGTTGTTCATGAAACCGAAGTCTTGCATGTTGGGAAGCATCTGCTTGACCGAGTTGCTCGACTTCTTTTCCTCATCCTTGACGAGCATTCGGGCCGTCAGCTCGTAGGCGGGACGGGCATATTTCAGATAGAAGATGGCACCGCACAGGCAGACGACCACCGAAAGCAGGTACCACTGCCAGTTGAGCACGAAGTGGGTGAATATCTTCTTGAAGTCAAGATTGCCGGCTTCTTTCTTTTCGTCCAAAACGTCTTTCAACTCATCAAGGTCGTCCAAATCAATTTCTACTTTGTCTGACATAAGTTATAATTTTTAATCATTAATAAATTCTTTACTTATATAATAAAGGAACTTTGCGTTGCCTAAGATGTATCTTCGCCACATTCTTTTCGGCTCCATGATTAGTCGGTAGAGCCATTCCAAGGAATGTCTTTGCCACCAAAGCGGAGCCCGTTTTACGGTGCCGGCATAGAAATCAAACACAGCACCGACAGTTCCGCAATGGCAGTGGATGTTTAGCTCATCCCAATGCAGATATGCCCATTTCTCCTGTTTTGGAGCTGTCATGCCTATCCAGAGCAGGTCTGGGGCAGCATCATTAATGGCTTGTATCATCGTCTGGTTGTCCTCATCCGAGAACTCTGGTTTAAAAGGTGGCGAATACGTTATAATGTCCAGATGCGGATAATCGACAGCCGCCCGTTCCCGAATCAAGGCCAGCACTTCTTCACTTGAACCGAGAAACATCACCCGCAGTTTGTCATTTGTCATTTTACCTTTATCATTTAGCCTTTCCATTTCAAAGATGAAAAGGTCCCATCCTGCAATGCGCTCCTTGGGTTGGCTCTTCGCCTTCAACCATCGGCAGGCTTTTACGATGCCGGCGCCATCCGGAATCAGATAATCCCCCCTGCTGAGTGCCTCGGCAAACGCCTCGTCCTCTTGAGCCGTATTATAAGAGTGGGCATTGATGGTGTTGATGAGTTTCTTCCCGGCAGGAATCCTGTCAAGTTCTGACAGTGAGCAGACTATATTTAGCGTTTTGAGTTGAAGTGACATAAACAGGTACTATAAATACTGTTGAGTTTGTCTATATAGGAATCAGAGTCGAAGTGTTCGTAAATGTAGTTGCGTGCCGATTTGCTCATCTGTTCCAATCTGTCCCGGTGAGTATGCAGGTAAGCAATCGCATCCACGATGGATTGTGCATCTTTTACTTTGATGAACATCCCATTCTGCCCCTCTGTTACAACAGTTGGAATACTGCCGACAGGTGTGATGGCAGGAACCACTCCGTAGCTCATACATTCGAGCAGGGACATCGGTAGTCCCTCAAAGAAGGTGGGCATGGCAAGTACATCAAGGCTTTGCAGGAAGGCGTTCTTGCTCACTCCGCTAACTATTCCGGCATACACAAACTGATTTCCGAGCTGGTTGCTGAACTGCGGCAGATATTGACCTTCCAGCTCTTCCGCTCCTGCGATTTTAAGACAGAACGGGATATGGCGTTCCTTTAACATACAGCAAGCCTGCAAGAGTTCGTCCATACCTTTTGTCTTGGCTATACGGCCAAGATAGCCCAAGGTAAGAGGAGTTGAAGCGTCTTTGTATTTGCGCTGAAAAGTTTGGGCATCTTTCAAGTCTATGCAGTTCGGCAGTGACACCACGTGTTTCGCATGGAATCTCTTTCTAAGAGTCTCTGCCTCCGTCTCACTCAGCGTAATGAAAGGCACATTCCATGAAAACACATAGTTCAACATCTGCCGGAAAGGGAACGGGATGCTTTCGGATGTAAGATAAACCCCACCATGAATGTGTATGACCATCCTGTTCCCATTCTTGAGTGCCGCACGCATAAATGGCGTATCCCGTATGATGCTTGACTTCTCTAACGGGAAGTTATAATGTACGAGGGCATCAGGGTAAGTCTTTAGAAGGCGTTTCCAGTCTTTTAATCTTCGTATGACAGAATTTACCCTATGAATGCCACCCTTTTCGCCGTCCTTCCGTCCCAATTCAAAATGCACATAGTCTTGATGAGGGTTGTTCTCTATGATGAATCTCGTCACAGCGGACAAACCACTGACATTCGTCGTCGGGTCAAGTGAAGGTGAAGTGATGATAATTCGCATAACTCTAAACTCTAAACTCTAAACTCTAAACTTTATCCTTTATCCCTTGTCTTTGTTTCGGCGAATAGTCTTTCCAACTGCTCTCTGGAGAAGCGTTCTTCCTCTGGGTACAAAGTTGACTCGTGTTCCAATATTTGGTCTATCGTCCATTTGAATTTTATGGGTTTAGCAGGAACTCCACCTGCTATGCAATATGGTGGTATGTCTTTTGTAACTACAGCTCCTGCGGAAATAATAGCACCTCTTCCTATTATTACGCCACAAAGTAGAGTTACATTCATACCTATCCATACATCTTCTTTCACAATTACATCCTTGTCATAACCTCCGGGTTTTTCATCTTCAGTAATTGTACGATAATATCTACCTATTATTTGTGCATGATTACCTGTTGCGACTTTAAAACCTTCAGTAGCACCAGATCCTTTGCCCAAAACAAATTTTGCATTTAGATTAAGGATGACCGCATCTCGAAGCGTATTATTGCCCATAAGATAACAATTTTCGGGCTTTGTTATTTTTATAGGCGGTGTTATGAAAGAATCAGGGGCTATATAACCAAACCGTTTCCTACTATAACCCATATAATCTCTCAAAAGGCAATATAAACCTTTGATAAATCTATTCTGCTTTATAGAATTACTTATTGTCATAACTATATAAAGATTGATTCTCTAATTACCGATTGAAGAAATCCATGTATTTCTTTGCACAATTCTCTATCGTATAAGCACTGTCATCTTTCATCTTCAGCGAATTCTGTCTCAATTCACATAAATGCTGATACGAATATTCCAAAGCATCCAAGTATTCCCCGGTTGTGTGCCCTTCGCTCAATACGCCATTAACCTTATTCTCAATGACATCCACTGCGCCACAAACGGGGGTTGACACGATGGGCAGGCCCACAAGACTCGCCTCTAAGATGGTGATAGGCAAACCCTCAAAATCTGATGACAGACAGAACGCATCTGCATGGAGCATGTAGTCGCCCACATTCTTGCGCGTTCCTATAAAATGCACATTATTTCCAGCCTCACGCCGAATGGACTCCCCTAACTTGCTTTCAAAACCGGAACCGATGATGACCAAATCTGCATGGTAACCCTTTTCCACGAATTTGCTAAAAGCCTCTGCCAAAAGCCTTTGGTTCTTTACGGGATTGCATCGTGCCACATGAAGATAGATACGACTGTCTGCTGCGCTTTTGTAGGAAGCCATTTCCTCTTTCGTTTCATCAAATCTGTCCGTGGGCACTATAGGTGCCCGGCCATTGGGAATGCATGCTCCTTTGATTTTAGGATAAACATCTATCATGTCGCGGTAATTGGTTTCGCTCAGTGCTATAAAACCCATTCTCTGTTGATAGCCAACCGTTTTGACAAGAAACCGGTAGAACAGAGAATCGTATCCGTTGTGAATGTCACTATGAATGGTTTGATAAAACTTCATTTTCCGATGGAGCAGGAAGATGGCTAGAATACAATAATGCGGCATTTTATCGCCGTGCAGGTGAACGATGTCCGCCTTCTCCTTTTTTATCGCTTTGTGGATCTTGACGACTGTATGTACAGAATAGCCTTTGCCAATCCCGACATTTTTGTATGTAACTCGGGCGGCCAACTCAGAAGCATAAAACAAATCTCGTTCCGGCTCGACAGAATCATCTTTCAGTGC
>Ga0310697_10000265_pt1 | contig 74578 bp, 109 predicted proteins | sample 172DNAGHGlowgp2_FD_203883 | JGI IMG/M metagenome (GOLD analysis project Ga0310697, IMG submission 203883) | Sheep rumen microbial communities from Palmerston North, Manawatu-Wanganui, New Zealand - 1728 DNA GHGlow gp2 (v2) (version 2) | ecosystem: Host-associated > Mammals > Digestive system >...
GGTATAAGTGCATCAGGGGTGTTGTGGACGACGCATCAGGAGTTGTTTTATATCAGAAGGGCAAATATTATCTTTGCCCCAAAGATGACATATTGGTGACGGAAGATAACCGTATAAGGTATTGGAAAAAGTGGCATCACCCAGAAAGTTGTTTTATTAAAGAAATTCCGCTTGACAACAACTAATTAAACGAATTATTCATTAATTTTTGGAACTATGGAAGAGAAACGAACCATCAAGGACTTTCAAGAAGCATTCAAGAAACTCTTTGAGGAAATGGAGCAAGAACTCGGCTGCGAGTGCTCAGGAATGCGTATCAGCGTGACAGTGAAAACTGCCCACGATGCGCCGATAATCGGCATGATAAGAGAGCAAATGCGCTATCGTGAATTGAAATGTGAAATGACGTTTGGTGACTATAACGGATTTAGTTTTGTGTAACTATGGGAGAAAATCCATTTGCAAATGGCAACATCAAGATAATGGTTGCAGGACAAGTTGTCGGTCTGAGCCAAGACTCACAACTGACCATCAGCGAAGAGACAGACCTCGGAAGTGTGAAAGACTGCTGCGATAATACGTGGAGACCTTCACACATTGAAAGGTCGTGGGATATAGTATGCAGCGGACACGTAGCACCCGACGATGACAAACTCGACAACATCTTTGGAAAGACACCGCAAGAGATAGCAATCGCCATCGCCGAAGAACGGAAGATGTCACGAAAGATGAAGAAGGCATACCGCTCCACCCATCGACGTGAAACGAAATGGAAGCGGAGAGTCAAAAACTACATCAATCGAATGACCTATCACGCACAACATACCACCATCGAAGTGAACAGAAACGATGGGCAAACCGTTTCAGCCGAAATGATATTTGGCAGGCTCGACCGTGAATGCGATATGCACGGAAACCAGACATTCAGAATTACGGGCAAATCCCAGAAGATAAATCTGCGCAAGAGATTGCCAAGGACTTGATAGAATTTGTGTGTTAAGATTTTTGAGGATATGGAAAAAGTAAACGAGCACATCTACACATTACATCTGACCAAGCGTCAGGTAGAGTTGCTTTCTTACGCTTGCGACCGCTTCAGTAGACTTATTTGCGGTCAGGATTGGACTTACCAAGAATTGTTTGAAGAAGCGTGGGAGAAACGCTGCAAGGAGGCCGTAGGTGGTCACGGCATGGATGAGGAGTGGAACGGAGGTTGGCAAGCGATGCGGAACGAAGCCGAATTTATCTCTCAACAAATCAAGAAACGTTTTTGGGGGTTAGACAGACAGACGATGCACGGAATCCGCTACGATAATACGGCTGACATTTTGTTCGACTTGCATCAAGTATTGCGACATCAACTTTGGCTTGACCGACCAGATAGCGAGAAATCACCAATCACCGTTGATGCGGACACACCGATAAATTTCGGCTCAGAACCTTTGGCAATAATTGAAAATAAAAGACAATGACAAAGGAAGAAGCGAAAATAATCGCACCAAAAGTCTTGTTAAGCGCATACAAAGACAATATCAATGCTGTTGAATGTATTCTCAAAGCAAACAACCAAATGCGCAAAGGCAAAAAGAAAGGTACGTTGACAATCATTGACGCTCTAAAAGGTATTGAAGAATTTGTACAAGAATTAATTGATATATTAGAAGAATGAAAGACGAAGAGTTAAACAACTTGCGCATCGATTTAATTGATGCAAAACGACTTGCGGAACAATATCCGTGTCGAACGATTGAGAACATTGTGCAGAATTTGGATGCACGCATTAATAACGAATTAAAACGCAGAAAAAATGAGTAGAGATTACAAAGAAACAGTCGAAAAATCAAAAATGATTTTGAAAGAGGCATCGTTGCTCGCAGAGCAAATAACGATGTACCTCCGTGAACGTCCACAGACACACGACAACGCAATGACAATAGTTGGTTTCGCTATTGAGATTCTTCTTGGCTTACCAGTTGATTACGGAAACGAATTTGATGAAATTAGCGAGGATTTCAGGGAGTATCTCCGCTATGCTCACGATGATGTAAAACGCATTCTCGGAAACGACATAAACGTGAATTGATATGGTTTGGTTGTACGTGTATCTCGGATTGTATTTCATCTCTTTTTGCATAACGATATTCATTGAGGCGAGAAGCAAAAAAGAGATAACTGTTGATGATGTTGTTATGTCCATGCTATGCAATATCTTTCTTCTTGGCATCCTGTTAATGATTTCAGATTTCATTTCTTACATCGACAGAAAGAATTATAAGATTGGACGGAAAGTAATCTGGAAATCAAAAAGCAAGAAAAGGGACAAGAGTTAAAAACGTTAAAGAACTTTGAATACTTAAACTTTATGCGTAATTTTGCTATAAGATATGGATAGAAATGATTTACGGCTCGTAGGCCGTGTAGGAGATGCTTTCAAGAGAGCGAAAGCACAAAACGGAACAGAGTACATTTGGTTTCAACTTGAACTTGAGCCAAAAGACAACTCAACAAGCGTAGAGAAAAACCAATCACAAGTCATCAACATTATGTGTTTCAAGAAAAACGTCATAAAGTATGTCGAACGAGTGAAGATGCGTGCTGGCAATATAGTCGTTATCTTCGGATTTGTGAGTTGTGTTAAACAAATAGTTAAAGGAAGCACTTATTATTCAAATGCTATAAACGCAAACGAAATTTATGTAGTAAAAACAAAACAAGATGATTGATTACAAAGAAGAAATCAGAAACTCTCGCTGCGGACATTTGGGAAGCAGCGATGGAGCATTGCTCAAACAGATTGCTGAACTCGGCTACGTGCCGCAATCTGCTGCAAAACGAATGGCGGTATGTAAGGGTCTTGTCGAACACGATGAGATTCCAGAAAACGACGCAATTAGAATGGGAAACGAAATTGAGATGTTTATCTACGAGCAACTGAAATCCCAAGATGAGCGTTATGAGTCTAATCCGTTATGGGTGTCAAAGCGTTATGCTGGAAAGAACGTGAGTCTTATATCTCATCCAGACATCGTTCTTAAAGACGACAATAAACGTGTACTTAACGTGTACGAGGTGAAATGCACAAAGTTTAATGTATTGCAAACACGTCACACGTATGCGGAGCAATTGTACATCCATAACGAAATCGCCAAAGAGATTGCGAAGACTTACGGAGAACATTGGATTGTGAAACTCTATCTTGTCCACTACTCTACCGATGGTCTTGACTTGAGTGTGCCACACATGTTTGACGAGACAAGACTGACGATTAACAGAATCCGTATCAATAGCGCAATGAAATTCGACCTTGCGAAAGCAATCGACATTGTTGACGCTTACTTGGATGAACTGCAATACTACAACGAAGACGATGAGATTCCGTTTGAGTATCTGCCTACCGAAGTCAAAGAGCAATTTACCGCTGTCGCAAACATACTGAAAGAAATCAAAGAACGTGAACTTATTATTGACAACTTTAAGAAAAGGCTCTACACGTTCCTTGAAGAGCATGGTGTTAAGTCTATCAAGAACGACTGGTTTAGCATAGTGAGAGTTCTCCCGTCCGTGTCTATCCAATTCGACACAAAGACATACCTTGAGGATTTTGCGATAGAGCATCCTCGCAAGTGTCTTGCAATAAAGAAGAAATACGAAAAGCGTGTCAACAAGAAAGGATACGTTACAATTAAGTTAAAAGATAAAAAAGACAAGTAAAATGGCAAATTCAAATTTGGTTGCCCTACGTGGGTATTTCAACAACGAGGCTTGCATGAAGAATCTGCAAGCAATGCTCGGACAGAAAGCACAAGGTTTCGCTACAAGCGTCTTGTCAGTGGTTAACAACAACAAGTTGCTGCAAGCGGCAGAGCCAGCAACAATCTACTCAAGCGCAATGGTTGCTGCATCGCTCGACCTTCCCATCAATCCGAATCTCGGTTTCGCCGCTATCGTACCTTACGGACGCTCTGCGCAATTCCAAATTATGACACGTGGATTGGTGCAACTCGCAATACGCAGCGGTCAGTATGCGAAAATCAACAACGCAATCGTACACAAAGGCGAGTTGGTTAAATACGACCCATTCCGTGACGAATACGAGTTTGACGCAAGCAAGAAAGAGAGTGATGAGGTCGTCGGCTATATGGCTTATTTCCGCACAGTAGGTGGATTCGAGAAATTCTTCTATATGTCCAAAGAAGAGGCTATGGCGCACGGTAAGCGTTACTCAAAGTCGTTCAATAGCGGAGTCTGGAAAACAGACCCAGATGCTATGGGGTTGAAGACTGTGCTGAAACTCTTGCTGTCAAAGTTCGGTATTCTGTCTATCGAAATGCAACGTGCCATTCGTTTCGACCAAGGTGTGGTACGTGGAGATTTCACACAGATGGAAAGCATCGAAGAAATCGACTCCGCCGATGTTGAGTACGTTGATAGTGGACAGGCTATCGATGAGGAGAAAGCAAAGAACGTTCAAAAGTTGTTCGGAGAGTTCAAAGATGAGCAGTCTTGATGTTTTACACTCACATAGTGGTCTGGAACGGACAATGATGTGTCCTAAACACTTTGTGATTGTTGACGAGAGATTTAAAAACCTCTTCGGTGATGCGTTCATCGAAGAGGAGTTTACTTACGCCCGTAAAAAATACGTCAAAGTGCCAACACTACTATTTGTGAACAAAGGTGGATTTTTTAAAAATTTCAACGAATGATTAAAGAGAATATATCCATTGACGAGAGTGTCACAATCGTAAAGGATGTAGAAAAGAAAGTCAAGACCGTGGGTGTCCGTGGTCTTGACTTTAACCAAGCAAAAGAACTTGGTCTTTTCCAACGTATATCCAACACATTGTGCGTGGTGCATTCGTGCATCGTTGCTGCGTATCGTGTATATGGCGATGCAGACTATCTATTGTCTGAAATAGGAGCGAAGAAAAATGAAATCGCAAAGGCGATGAATGACTATGAGCGTGCGTTTAGCAAGTTCTTCTCTTTTTGGACAACGTACTACACTGACGCAAACTCCAAAGCGGATGTTATGAAAGACACAGAGTCTCTCTATCATCGTCTTATGGACTGGGCAGACTTGCCAGAGAATTGGCAACTCGGAGACGAACAGAAATTAAAACGCAAGAATGTCGCTATCAAAGCGGAAATCGACGACGATGTTTACTATTTCCATACTGGAACAATGGAATCGAAAGAAATAGGCGATGCGGAAGAAACTTGGTGCGTGACAAAGTACGACAGAAAAGAACATAAACAGACAACTGTAAACGTTGACTTGGATAAAGCAAGCGCAGTGATGGTTGCTAAACGTCTCAGCGTAAATGACACGGAAAACATATACACCGCAAGCAGATTGAGAACCGTTACAGAGGAAAACACGAATGTGCTGCCTTTTAAAGTGTACTATCAAGGCAACGTTATCGGAAATATTAAAAATATTACTTAAAACGCTTGGAATATTCAAAGAAAGATTTTATCTTTGCAACAGAAAGTAATCGTTGATGCGTTATCAGTCACTTTAAACGCAAAAACGAATAAAGAATAAAGTAATTACTATTTATTGTCGAAATAGGCAAGATGAACGTTGAGTGACTGCGACAAGTAATCTTGCCTATTAGATTTAAAACAGTCACAATGTAGAATATGGAACACCATTTCAACACACAAATTGCAGAAATGTATGGTATTGAAGAAGCCATATTTTTGCATCATTTCTATTTTTGGATTGCAAAGAACGCTGCAAACGAAAAACATTTTCACGACGGATTGTTTTGGACTTATAACAGCAAAAAAGCCTATGCAGACTTTTTTTCATATATGAATGAGACTAAAATATTTCGTGTAATCAAAAATTTAGAAGATAACGGTATTATTAAGAAAGGCAACTATAATAAAGACAAATGGAACAAGACAAATTGGTATGCAATAACAAAAAAAGGATTGGACTTGTTGAAAGAATGCGGATACGAAATGCGCCCATTTTCTCGATTGATGCAAAATGACATATTCGATTGTGTCAAAATGAACGATGGAGCGTGTCAAAATGAACAATCTAATAATACAGATAATAATAACACAGATAATAATAAAGAAAAAGTAATAGATGAATCTATTACCAAAACAACGCAAAAAAAGAATGTTTTAGGATTGGACATGTCGTTTGTCGATGAATCATTCTTGCCGATATTGATTGATTGGCTGGAATACAAAAAAGAGAAAAAACAAGCATACAAACAACGTGGATTCGCTACCCTATACAAAAATCTGATGCAAATGAGCGGCGGTAATGCTGATGTCGCAAGAAAGATTGTGGAACAATCAATGCAAAATAACTATGCTGGATTATTCCCTTTGAGACAGACAAACAATTATTCGCCCCAATCATTACCGACAGGCATGATTATCACGGAGAGCGCAGAGGAAAGAAACAAGAAATACGAACAATCAATGCTTGACTTATGGAAATAAACGAATTTGAGTCTATTCTTGGGAAAAAGAAAGATTTCATGCAAATCTTTATCAAAACACCAAAAGAGAAGATGTGTCGTGGTCTACGGTATTTCATCGGCGATGATGCCAAATGGCTTCAAGGATACGATGAGATTGCAGAATGGCTGCAAGACAACAAACGCACAGGACTATTGCTCTATGGAGCGAACGGAAGAGGAAAGAGCATTATGTGCTATCACATCATACCGACGCTAATTGAGTATTACTATAAATCGACGAAAATATTTAAGTGCCGTGCAAACGCATTGAGGAATATCGTGCCAGAAAACAACGACTACTACAACATGTTGTCTGCATCCATATTGTTCATTGACGATTTTGGGATGGAGAGCATAACGAGTATATACGGAGAGAAACGTGATGTATTCAGCGATATTGTTGACCTCGCTGAGCAAGAGAAAAAGTTACTTGTGATGTCCACCAACCTCACTCCAGATGAGATTAAGAAACGATACGGATTGCGAACTTTAGATAGGCTTTTGGCCGTTGTAAAACCAATCTGCCTTATAGGGGTAAGCATGAGAGATGCGAGAAACGCCAAATAAAGCGTTCTAACGCATTCTAATCCGTTTTGCGGATAAGTGCCCATAGAGTTACTTTTAACGCAACACACGGCGATTGCGGCGGCTTAAAATGGATTTTTATGGCATAGTGTTTTATAAACGTGATAATTTATTGATAGAACAACATGAAACAACTAACATTGTTCGATTTAGATGAGATACCGCAAACACCACAGCAACAACATTTCGATGCTGATTCCGTTTGTTTAGGTAAAAGAAAAACTGCTGGTGGTTTCATTTGGAAATACAAACAATAATCATGGATACTAACGAGATAAGAAAATGGCATGATACATTAAAGCGCAAAGACGAATTGTTTGAAATCCGTATTCTTGGCGATAGAACGTTGTCTGGATATTTCTACGACGTGGAAATTGCGATTCAACAACTTGCGTTATTTGACAATGCCAATATTTATTATTCGGTTAATGAGGTAAAAAAGGCTTGCGCAAGTAGAGCACAATTTAATTGTTTTAAACAAGTAAAAGGTACTGCTACAAGCAAGCAAGACATCGAACATCGTTGGTGGCTCCCTATTGATGTGGATTGTGAGCGTCCGAGTGGAGTTTCATCTACAAATGAAGAAAAGGCTAAAGCACACAAGAAAGCACAAGACGTATTTGTGTTCTTGCATAACAATGGCTTTAGCACGCCAGTAGTGTGCGATTCGTCAAGTGGCTACCATTTGCTTTATCCAATAGATATGGATAATAGCCAAGCGAGCGAAGATACAATAAAGCAATTTCTTGAAATCCTTGCAAGTAACTTCACTGACGAAAGCGTAAAGATAGACACTGTTTTGCACGACGCAAATAGAATATTACGACTATCTGGCACTTATGGCAGAAAGGGACGCTCCACGAATGAAAGACCTCACCGCCTTTCAAAGATATTATCTGCGCCAAAGGACTATGTTCGCATGAAACGTGAACAAATAGATTCTTTTAATACGAAATACGCCATTAAGGTTGAACAAGCGCAGCGAAGGCAATTTAATGGAATACCAAATGAACAATTTAACTTGCGCTCGTTTATTGCCAAATATGGTATAAAGGTATCTAAAGAAATCCCGATTAGTGGTGGTGGAACAAAATATGTTTTAGAGGAATGTCCGTTTGACGCACAGCACAAAGCACCAGATAGCGCATTGTTTGAAATGCCTAACGGCTCTATTGCTTTCAAGTGTTTTCACAATTCTTGCAGCCAATACGATTGGAGAGCATTTAGGTTACACTATGACCCGCACGCATACGACTATGAAAACCAGCAAAGACAGCAGCAGTTTAATATACAACGTCAACCAACAACAATAATAAAGCCGAAATACGAAATCAAGGATGAGATTCCAGAACTTGGCGAGAAATGGTTATCATTGTCGTCTATTCAGAAGATTGACATCATGCAAATAGGTGGAGTTAAAACTGGATTTGTTGAACTCGACAAATTCATAGTGCAACTTAATTGGGGTGAAATAACACTGTTGTCAGGTAGTAACGCAAGCGGAAAGTCATCATGGCTGAACACGTTGTTGTTAAATATCATTCAACAAGGCGAGATGTGTGCGTTATGGTCTGGTGAGTTGCCAAGCAGTGTCCTTAAAGCATGGATACACATGTCTGCCGCTGGTCGCAACAATCTTCGCATGTCAAACTACAACAATGGTAAATATTACGTACCTAACAATATCGCTGATTTTATTGACCAATGGACTGACGGAAAGTTGTTTTTGTACAACAACGAATATGGTTGCCGATGGGAACAGATATTTCACGATATGTCAGAGTTACAGAAACGTGGCATTAAGGTTTTCTTGCTCGACAATTTGTTTTCTCTCAATATCGACTTGTTGGATGGCGACAAGAACAACAAACAGAAAGAACTTATACTGCAACTGAAAGATTTTGCAAAGAAGAGCCAGACACATATAATCCTTGTGGCTCATCCACGTAAAGTTATGACGTTTCTTAGAAAGAACGATATTAGCGGCACATCAGACATACAGAACGCAGCGGACAACATCTTTATAATCCACCGTGTCAACAATGATTTTTTTCGTGCTGGTGCAGAGTTTTTCGGACAAAGTAAGATAAACCAATATCAAGAATACGGAAACGTTCTTGAGGTCGCAAAGAATAGAATGTGGGGCGTCGTTGATGAGTTGATTGGGTTCTATTATGAAATTGAAAGCCGAAGATTTAAAAGTTCATTAGACGAATGCATACACTACGGATGGGAAGAGTTGATGGGGTACACTCCACAACAGAACGAGGATAACGCCGGCTATCCATTTCCGTCAACTATAGACGAAGCACCGTTCTAATATTTGGAATATTCAAAAATTATTTTTATATTTGCAAACGAAAAGTATCGGTATGAAAGAAAACGTATCAAGGAATCAGGTCGGTGGCGACCACTACAGCAAACTTAAAATATCGCCTTTTGAGTATGCGTATTACAATAAACTCGACCCATTGCAGTTTTCTGTGATTAAGTATATCACAAGATTTCGTGACAAGCACGGAAAAGAGGACTTGGAAAAAGCGAAAAATTGTATAGATATACTTATGGAGTTAGAATATGGCGAGAACGCAAAATAAAGCGATTTGAGCGAGTTTTATGCCAAAATGGATAAGTTACCCACAAGCGCAGTTAGATGCGCTTAAAACCGCCAAAAACAACGTTAAACTGAAAATTTCAACATCAATTAATACAAAACATTAAATTATGAACTTAAACATTACTGGAAACGTTGTGAGCATACAGCCTGAGCAACGGTTCAACGGAAAAAACGGAGAGATTGTTAAACACATATTTGTCGTCGAGACACAAGACCAATTCGCAAGAAAAATTGCATTCGGTGTTTTCGGCGATGATAAGTGGCAACAAATGAATGTCCAAGTCGGAGATAATGTCCAAGTGTCTTTCGACCTATCGACAAAAGAATGGAATGGAAAATTCTACACAGAAGCATTTGCGTGGAAAGTCGTAAAAATCGGAAGCAAAGTTGAGCAAAACAATACCCAACAACAAGCAGAGCCTCAACAAAATGCCCAACAATCATCCACAAATGAAGAACTTCCGTTTTAGTATATGAATGAGAAGCAGAACGAAACATTACAAGCCATTTGCCGTGTCTACTTGTGTAGATTACGGCATTTGGCTAACAAGCACGGACTAAAGTCGTACCTAAATGACTTGATAAAAAGAAACAAAGAGGGGAAGTGTAAAGCGACTGAATACGAATGTGAAATGCTTGCACGTATGGTTAACGATGAGCGGATACAGAGAAATGAAATACCCAAACTTATTGGCAAATCTTACAGACAATGTAACGACGACGGAACTTTTGAAAGAATAAAGAAACTACCAAGAGTCGGGATATATTCAAAAGTTAACGCTATTATTTTTAATCACAAAAATAAAACACGCAAATAGATATGGAAATAGACAAAATTTATTTGGGAGATTGTTTGGAGTTAATGAAAGATATTCCAAACAAAAGTATAGATATGGTTTTGTGCGACTTACCGTATGGCGTTTTAAATCGTGGTAATAAAAATGCACGGTGGGATAATATTATACCGTTTGAGCCTCTATGGGAGCAGTACGAAAGAGTGTGTAAAGATAAGGCTAATATCGTGCTTTTTGCTGGCGGTTTGTTTACCGCCAAACTTATGATGAGCAACCCTAAATTTTGGAGATATAACTTAATATGGAATAAAGAATATGTGACTGGGTATTTAGACGCAAACCGCAGACCTTTGTTATGCCATGAAGATATAGTTATTTTTACAAACGGAGGTGGTTATGCTAATACGTACAATCCGCAAAAAATAAAAAATATACCACATACAATCGGTGGACTTGGCGTTAAAAATTCTTGTTACGGCAATCACAAGTATATTGAGACTCGCTTTTCTGACGAGATGCATCATCGTTCAATAGTAAACTTTCCAAAAGAAGACGGAACTAGACATTTTCACCCTACAACAAAACCCATTGATTTGTTACGTTGGCTTATAAGGACGTACTCTAATGAAGGCGAAATTATACTCGACAACTGTATGGGTAGCGGTAGTACTTGCGTTGCAGCAATTAAAGAAAAACGGCATTATATTGGGATTGAAATTATGGAAGAATATTACAAAGTTGCAAAGCAACGTATTGATAACGAAAACAGACAACTTAAATTATTCTAAAGTAACATGGAGCAACGAATACCTCGTAGCGATGTTTTTAATTGTGATTGCGTCGCTTATATGAAAGATTTACCAGACGACTATTTTGATTTGGCTATAGCCGACCCACCATATTCACACGAAGAAAGCAGAGTAAATATACAAGGCGGTCGTTTCCACAAAGGAAGATTTAACAGATATAGAAGCGTTGATGGTGTTGAAATAGATATAGATGAATGGGATAAAGCACCAAGCGATGAGTTTTTTACAGAACTTTTCCGTGTGTCAAAAAACCAAATAATATGGGGTGCAAATTACTTTCCCAACATGCCAGCGACAAGATGTTTTATTGTTTGGAAGAAACATATACCAGAAAAGTTTTCGATGGCAATGTGTGAATACGCTTGGACATCGTTCGCTGCAAATGCTAAAATAGTCGAGTTTAGGCAAATGTCAAAGAAAAACGACACACGTTTTCATCCGACACAAAAACCAATAGAATTGTATGCGTGGTTGTTGGAGAATTATGCAAAAGAAGGAGATTTAATTTTCGACCCAATGATTGGTAGTCAATCTTCAAGAATAGCGGCATACAAAATGGGATTTGATTATGTAGGTTGCGAAGCAGAACCATTATATTTCAATAAAGGCAATGAGCGTTTTGCTAAACAATGTCTTGGAGAATATAAGCAAAAAGACGGTAATATTGTTAAGCAATTAACGTTGTTTGATTAAATAGACGGTGCAAAATTTGGAAATATACAAATAACTTATTATTTTTGCATCAAGTTTAAATATTACAAGTTGATATGGGCATAAAAAACGAGAAAGAGATATGTGAGTATCTGAAGATACCAAGTATCCCAAAAAAGAAATGGGATGGAAAAACAAATTACGACAAAGGTGTCTCTATCGCAGAGACAACAACTGGAGAAAAAATGTATCTCGTGACATCGTACAAAGAAACAGACACTCGTCAAAAGGTGTTGAAAGTTTTTTCTGTCATGCGTTTTATACGCATTTTGGAGACGTACGTTGTTCCAGACTACATGAGCGATATATCTGACATTGACGATATGGACTTGGACGAAAAGTCTAAAGAGAATGCTGAACGTTTACTTGTTGAGGCTGAGATTATGGAAAATGATTTCGCAAACGAGGAAGATGAGAAAGTAAAGAACGAGTATTATTTTGACTTTATCACGAACGACGAAGAAGCCAAAGCGTTTATCGCAGCATATAACGAGAAAAATAAAATCGAAGGTCGTATCCCTAAAGAACACAATGCTATTGTGATGCGGCTGGCCGTCATATACAAAGATTCACAAAACAAAAAGAACGAGTAATGGAAAAGAAAAAACAGACAAGGAAACAAATCGAGCGTAAGATTGAGAACGCTATAGTGTTTGTACCAAAAGACAAAGATACAAAATCGATATGGTTTGGCGACAAAGGTCTCCGTATTACGATAACAGATACAAATGCAGTCATTGAAACTGGATTCCACAGACATGTGTTTGAGAATTACACGAACAGCGGCGTGTCCAGACCTTGGTTGTACGCAAAGAGAGTGGTCGAAATCGCAAACGATTATTTGGATGAAATTGTAGTTGACGGTGAATGCTCTTATAATAAACTCATCGATGTGCTTAAAGAAGCAGACGAGAAAGAAGAGTATTATATTGCTATGTATTTTTCATGGTATGTATACAATATCACGATGCCGCTATACGAAATAGGCGAATCACGGAGCGAATCGTTTTTTGTGTACGAGTCATACATCCATAACATCGCACGAAACGCAGTTATGCTGCAAGAGAAAACAGAAGACATGACCAACAAGCAGTTCTTGAAAGCGATGTTTGACAACATGAACGAATACGTTGAGACACTCGAAGAAGATGTCCTGTTTGAAAAACAGACAGATGAGGAGATAATGCAAGAAAACATCGAAGCAATTCAAGAACAAGAGTTTGAGCAAACACTAAAAGAACAAGCAGAAGATGGAAATAAAGATTAAACGTTTATACGAAAATGAATAAAAACTTAGACATAAAAGGAATGAAATTTGATAGGCTTACACCTATCAGATATTTAGGTAACAACAAGAACCATGTTCAGATTTGGGAATGTGAATGCGAATGTGGAAACCATATACAAACACTTCGTGCAAGCCTTCTACAAGGCAATACTCGTTCATGTGGTTGCTTAAATGACGAATCCCGTCACAAGAAAAGGACACAAGATAACTGTGTTTGCCCGACTTGTGGAATTTCTTTTAGGGTAAAGCCATCAAGGTTAAAGAAAAGCGGAATTATTTTTTGTTCACAAAAATGCCGAACTGAATACTTGCACGAACATAAGGAAATGATTCCTACATACAAAAATTTCACCCCCTTAGAAAGTTTTTTTCATGCAAAATACACACGATGGAAGATGTCTGCAAGAAAAAGAAACATCCCCTTTTCAGAAGACTTAACACCTGATGACCTAATAAGTCTATGGTACTCTCAACATGGTTTATGCTATTATACTGACATACCAATGTCTTTCGACAAAAACGACCAATTAAGTCTTGTTAGTATTGATAGAATAGATAGTTCAAAGGGGTACGAAAAGGGAAATATAGTTCTTTGCACCTATGCTTTTAACTCGTTTAAGTTTAACTATCCAAAGGATAAAATCATAGAGTTTATTGGCAAGATAAGGCAAAAAATTCAAGTAAAGATAAAAACTTCGGACGCATTATTTACTCCTTTAAGAGGGAGTAGTGAGTCGGCAGGACTTGATTTGCATTCACAAATCGACTGTGTTATTAAACCAAACGAAAGAGTCGCCATTCCAACTGGCGTGCAAATGGAGATTCCCAAAGGATTTTTCGGTTTATGCTGTGGGAGGTCTGGCAACACAATTAAACGTGGATTGTTTGTCATGAATGGTATAATTGACTCTGATTATAGGGGTACGGTTGGAGTTATGGCATATAATTCAACCAACGAAGATATAAACATATCAATTGGTGACCGTATTGGACAAATGATAATTATCCCATATCCTCAAGTTGAGTTTGTCGAAACTGACGAATTGAGCAGCACTGAACGTGGTGAAGGAGGATATGGCAGCAGTGGACGATAATATGGATATGCAAGAACAAGAGTGGGTTAGCGTAAGCACTATGGCGAAACGTATAGGCAGGTCTAAACAAACTGTTTATAACATGATTCGCAAGCAACAGTTAGAGGCAACAACGTTTGAACGTGGAAAGATGCGTGGCATATTAGTAAGGACACCTCATTAGTAGTACAAATATGGTTAGTAGGTCAGCAAAATATTACCAGACACATCCAAAAGCGAGAGCGAAGAAAAAGCAATACGACACCGCTTTTGAGAGCAGTCCAGCACAAAAAAAGAAACGTGCAGAACTCGCAAAAAAGAATCGAGAGCATGACAAGAAATATGGGAAAGCATCACGTGTCGGAAAAGATGCAAGTCACACAAGTCACGGAATAGTCTACAAATCGGTTGCGGCCAATCGTGGAAGCAAATCCGATACGGCTGGTGACAGAAGGGCACGTGGACGCAAACGTAGATAATAGACCTTTTTGTGTTTTCATAGTTGTTAGATTTTATGTTAATTGTTTTAATCCGAAACGTTGCGAAACGAAGTAGGATTTTTTAATTCACACACCAATGCCAAAGAAAAGAGTAAAAAAGAAAAATTATCTAAAGCGAAAAGGTAAAATCAACTTGTCTCGCAAAGTGAGGATAAGGAAGAAATCCGAACAACCAAAAGACTCGTTGGAGAAAGCACCTACACAGATGCCTCGTGACAATGGATTGAATATGCGTATCAAAATAAGACGCAAGACAAAATGAACAATGACGGAATAGTAATTTCTGCAAGACGTGGTATAATATGGATTGGTAAATATGCACCATTCTTTATAGTTGCTATTATTACCTTGTCTAACACAGAAACAATGTATTCCATATTTACAGAAAGATATGCTACATTTGACGGAATGGTTGTTTACTACAAACCTATTTCTTGGTGGATAGGTGAGATATTTGAACTTTCTATAGCATGGATATTCGCTTTATTTATCTTGTCGTTTGGAGTTGAGGCTTGTGTGTGGAATCGTATTTGTATAGTGTTCCTTTTCTTAAATCTTTGCCAAAAACATTATTTTAATTCGCATTGCGTCTCAGAAGACCTATTTGGTGTTGTGTTGTTTGTTAATTTTGTTGTTGGTGTTTCACTTGTTTGTAAAGGTGTTAAAATTTTTCTACTATGACAGAATTCTTAAATAAAAAAATAGAACGAGCAATAAAGTTGATTAAATCTGCGTCATTGAACGCAAAAAATCATAATTGTATCTTAGAGGTTGCATATAGCGGCGGGAAAGACTCTGATGTTATATTGGAATTAGCAAAAATGGCTGGTGTCGAATTTCGTGCAATTTACAAAAACACAACCATAGACCCACCTAAAACAATAAAACATGTAAGAGAAAAAGGCGTTGAGGTATTACAACCTAAAAAGAATTTCTTTAATCTAATAAAAGAGAACGGCTTACCGAGCAATATAAGAAGATTTTGTTGCCGTGTATTAAAAGAATACAAAGTACTTGATTATGCGATAATTGGCATAAGAAGAGTTGAAAGCCGTATGAGAAACGAGAGATATAAAGAACCTGAACAATGCAAAGTATATTCTAAAACACAAAAAGTTAGGCAATATTACCCAATTCTTGATTGGACAGATGAAGATGTGGCAGAATTTATAAATGCACGTAAAATAAAGTGTCATCCGTTGTATTATGATGAAAACGGTAATTTCCATGTTGAGCGTAGATTAGGATGTATCGGCTGTCCAATGCTTGATAAAAAAAGAATTGAACAGTTTAAAGAACACCCAAATTTTATAAAGGCATACGCACGGTCTTTAAAAATATATCGAGAAACACATAAAGACAATAAAATTACGTCTTACTATAAAGACGAATATGAGCAACTTGTTAGAGATATATTTTATTGGCGCAAATCACAAAAAGAATGGGAAGCACTAAATAATGGCTTGTTCCAAGTCCCTGATGGATATTATAAAAAATTTCTTGAAGAGTATTTTAATATAAAATTCAAAGAAAAATGAAAAATTTTCCCGAAAAAATTTGGAAAAAAGAAAAATACTATATATCTTTGCATCGTTGAAACAAGATAGGCGGGCTTGTAGTAAACGAAATCTTACGGATAAAGTTAGGTTTAGAAGCCGAACACTATATCAAGAATTTCCAACAAGTGCCGCCTCACGAGTTGGATTTTTCTTTTATAGGGGTTCGGCTTTTCTTGTTTTCAACACACCAAGCCAAAAGCAAGAAACCAGTCTTAGGCTGACGGTATTGTAAGGTAAGGGCTTTGACTACAGAGTTAATTGTGGTGTTCGTGATGAGTTTCCAAAACTACGTGTAGTTATAGGAGTGCTGACGGCAGAAATTAAACGCTCGACCTCTATAACACGAACTGAAATAAACAAACCCTCCGAGGCATCACCGTAAAGTCGGTGAGGGGAAAGCGCGCAAGAGGGAGGATAGGTGGAATAAGAAGTCCTGCGCAGGGGTGGCAACGTACCCGAAGATTCTGAAAGCAAGTTGCATTTGCCACAATGCTAACGAGCCGAGTTAGGAAACCTCTGAAAAATCTGGCATAACTCGAAATAACTCCCCAATCCCATCAAGTAATTAAAGTTTACTTGTGGGTAAGGGGAAATTATGGAATCACGATATTGTTTCCTTTCCCCCACAGGCATGATGTTATTTTAAGTACGATAATAATTTAACTACAATATATGAAAAGAAAGATATATACTTCGCTTGATGACTTTAAGTTAAAGCATATTGATGTTATAAGTTATACTGAATTAAATGATGATTTAGTAGAATGGATTAACGAAAACTCGATAAAGTTGCTTATTAACAGAAACAATGCAGAAATGCTTGCTGGTGAAGAATTGAAAAAATATTTCAATGAAGTTCACGAACAAGTATATTTTAGAATTAGTGGTCATTCTTATTTTCTTGACTATTACTTGCCTAAATATAAATTGGCGATTGAAATAGATGGAAGTTACCACAAAATTCGTAGAGTTGAAGACAAAGAACGTGACAAGATGTTTAACGATATTGGAATAAGAACTATACGCATTAATTCTAAAGATGTTTTGCGTGGTGACTTTATCAAGTCACTCAAAGAAAAACTTATTCCTAAAAAGCGTAAAAAGAAAACGAAACATAAGCATAAAGGTTTTAGTGAATATGCAAATTGGAATACTTAAAACATTAACATAATAAGAAATATTATGAAACTGACGAAAGAAGATGTGGCATCAGTCACAAACACAGAGTTTAGAATAATGAACGGTCGTGTTGGATTGTTTAATACAACGATGCAGGACTATAAAAAATACAATGTACCCAAAGCACAGTTAATCTTGACAGATATACCGTACTCGTTGGGTGCAAATGCTTACGGAAGTAATCCTATGTGGTATAACGAAGGTGACAATAAAAATGGTGAAAGCGATTTCGCAGGTGAAACATTCTTTACGACAGATGAGAATTTTAAACCTGCCGAAATGATGCATTTCGCTTCACAGATGCTTAAACCAGAGCCGAAAGAGAGCGGTAAGGCACCATGTATGATTATATTTTGTGAGTTTATGCAGCAATTCTATCTTATAGAACTTGCAAAACGATATGGCTTAAATCATTATATAAATCTTGTATTCCGCAAAAACTATTCAGCGCAAGTCTTAAAGGCCAACATGAGAGTTGTAGGAAACTGTGAATACGGATTAATATTGTATCGTGACAAATTGCCAAAATTCAACAACGACGGACAAATGGTATTTAACTGTTTTGATTGGCCACGAAACTTAGGGATGGAAAAAATACACCCTACGCAAAAACCGATACCTTTATTAAAACGACTAATAAGTCTGTTTACAGACCCTGACGACGTGGTTATAGACCCATACGCTGGCAGTGCATCAACTTTAATTGCCGCTGCATCTATGGGGCGCAAAGCATACGGCATGGAAATTTCCAAACGTTTTTACAAAGACGCATGTGATGCTTTAAATACATATATACAACAAGATTTGTTTAGTGAAAGTCCACAAGAAAGGAAAAGAAAGCAATATGTCCAACAAAAACTTTTTTAATGCGCAAAAATTTGGAATATTCAAAATAAAAGCGTAAATTTGCAACGAAACATTTTTAGTTAAGTTCTTTTCATAATGGGTACAATGTATTTTTTTTAATCGTCTCCTTCCTCCGAAATTTGCGAAAACAGTAGGAGGTTTTTTATTGGGGTTTGGTGTAACGGTGGTCACGTCTGACTTTGACTCAGAAGGAGAATTTTCGACTAATTCAACCCCAACATATTTTTCTTTCACTTAAAATTAGATAGTATGAAGATTTTATTTAACGTAGGACAACTGTTGCCGCAAATCGCTGCGTGCGCAAGTGTTGCCAACACAAAGAATGCGATTCCTATTTTGGATTGCGTAAAACTATCCGTTAATGCGGATGCTAAGAAAATGTCTATCACATCAAGTGATGCTGATACTTGGTTCGAGACAACGTGCGAGATTATAGATGCTGATGAGAATTTCCAAGTATGCGTCGAGACGAGTGTGGTTCTACGCACGTTGCAGTCATTAAGTCAAGACACGAATGTGACAATGGACGTAAGGTCTAAAGTTGCCATGTTCTCATATAACACTGGTCATTTCTCTATCCCATTTTATGATGCGAAAGAGTTCCCTGTGCTTCCGAACGATAACGATGGCTTACAGTTTGTGGTTAATGCTGATGACATTAACGATGCCATTGTCCACACGCTCTTTGCTATCGGTGTTGATGTTATCAGACCTATACTTGGCAGTGTGAGATTTGATTTCAAAGAGAACCAAATCGTTGCTGCTGCGACAGACACGTCAAAACTTGTAAGATATATAAACAAAGTTCAGCAATATTTCTCGTCTCCAATCGGATTCACTTTGCCGTCAAAGCCAGCAAACGTGATTAAAAGCATGTCAGCAGTTCAACAGATAACAATTACGTTGTCTGACAAGCGTGTGTCGTTTAATTGTGATTCGTTCAACATGTCAACGAAACTCATTGAGGGTAATTATCCGAACTATGAAAGTGTCATCCCGCCCACAAGCACAATAAACGTAAGCATCAACAGACAGAACGTGCTTGATGCTATCCGACGTGTGTCAATTATGGGCGATAACCAAAGCAAGGAAATTAAACTCAAAATATCAAGTTCTTCAGTGTATATCAAGGCGCAAGATGAGGCTATCGGAAAATCAGGCGAAGAACTTGTTGAGTGTACATCCGATGTGCGTGGAACGTTTGACATATCGTTCATCAGTAACCACTTGATTGATGTGTTGAAAAACATCACTACAGACAACGTCATTATGATGTTTAACGCACCAGACAGAGCGATGGTTGCGACAGTACACGAATCTGACAAAGTCGAGTGTACGTACTTATTGATGCCACTACGACAATTGTAATATGGATAAAGGCGCAATAATAAACATACAAAGCAATATGTGCGTGAACGATGTGTTTACTCGTCTTGCGCACATATTTGCGCATAATAGCGACATCGAGATTGCTGCTGTTATATGTGCTTGGTTTTGCAACTGCGTTGACGACGATAGAGAAGCGGAGTACGTGATAAACAAGACGCTTCGTTTCACGATGGGTAATGAGCCTACATCTTATGTTGCCAATGAACGATGGAAAGATAACACTGAAAATGTCTATTTCCGTATCTTAACCAATGACAGTTTTATTGCGTTAATGAAATCTCTAAAAGAGATATACACATCTACAACATTAAGTGTATTATTGACACGAAAAAAGAACACGCATACATACACAATGCTCGCTGAGTTACTTGGCGGTAATACTGGATTACCAACACGTCAGTCAAAATGCAGTTACTATTCGTACAATCTAATTACGTATTGGCTCACATATAAGGCACATGTGTGGAATCGAAGCATATCACGAAAAGCACTTTTGCCTGTAACGCAAACCGTGTGGCAACGAGCAATAAAACTTGGTTTCACGAAAAAGCGTGAAATATCGTTTGACAACATAAGGTCTCTTACATCTAAGTCTAAAGAGTTATTTGGCGATGATGATTACTACAAAATGTATGAGTTGCTGAAATATGGATTATGATTATGGATACGTAAATGGATTTATCCAAAAAACTCCAGATAACAAATGCGAGGGTAATTTGGTTATTGACGGTGTCGATATATCACCGATTGAGGGCGTGTACTTTAAAGATAACGGACAAACATATCTGTGGCTGAAACGCAAACCTGTGTTGGTATATAACGACGAAACGATGTCTTTCACAACACGCAAAAGTAAACCATCGTGGGAAGCATACCTTGAAAAATCAATTGAGAACAATGCTTATGTATATGTCGGAACTTTCTTGTTTATGCGTTTCAAATATAAGATATATGGACAGTGGGATAAAAACTTGGGTAAAGACAAAATGAGACTCAACTTGTTTGTTGAACGTATGTCTGTTAAAGAGCAAGATATTATAAGGAAAATAGGTTTAAGTAAGAGAGATGAGTGAAGACAATTTTATACAAGACGCATGTAACGAACTTGATTTGCTTTTAAGCAAGTTTGACTACAATCCGATAAACAACCTTATCGCTCACGTCGCTAAACTATGCAATGTAACAACAGCAGATTTGCTATCATCGCAAGATAAAGCGCATTACGCACAAGCGAGATGGTTGTTGTGGTACGCATACAGATATGCCACTAACGAGACTTATGAGATGATTGCAAAACGTATGCAATATGACGGAAAAACATTTTGCAGCAGAGCGATAGCCGCTGGTGTAGAAAAGATGTCCGTCTTGACAGAAGAGAATGAGATGTGGCGCAATCGTTGGCTTGTGATAAAGCATCTTATTAAGAAATCAAAAACAAACATTAACGACAAATATGATGTCACGGTATACATACCAGACGAGATTAAAGATAAAATAAACGTAAAGATAAAATGAACAACATAAAACAAGAGTACGACTTTGTTATAAACGATGATGTTCCGTCAAAAGCGAACGCATATAAAATCGTGTCTTTTAACGGACACTACAGCCTTGCGAAAGGCAAGAAACTGAAAGAGTACGAGAAATCTTTCTTCTTGCAATGTCCGTATCGCAACGTGAACATCACGAAATTCTTTTCGATAGACATAGAGGTCTTTTATGCGAACAACAGAAAAGACTTGGACGGATGTTTTAAGATTATCCTTGACTGTCTGCAACAATGCAATGTTATTAAAAACGACCGTGAGTGTGTTGAGATTCACGCAAAAAAGATGGTGGATAAAATTAACCCACGTGTTCATATTACAATCAAAGTGATAGATTCAATTGAAGCACATAAAGAATGATGTATGATTAGTTTTACAGAAACCACAAATGTCCTTTATAGCAGAGGATTGACATTTACGATAGAAGAGTATTTGTTTTGTCTTAATCTCGTACTTGGCGAAAACCCTCTTGTCGCTTACTCTTTGGTTTACGATAGAGAGGGATACGTAAAAGTGCTTGGAACTGAAGAGGAAGAAGAGTTCTTGCAGTCAAAGTATCAAGAGTGTAACACGATGTTGCAGCAGCAACAGACTGTCAAACTTAAACAAGAGATTGAAGATTTGTACACTGATGAGATACAGAACAAAGCACTTAACCTTGAAAACTATCGTTTTACAGGCGGACAGATTGCACAGATTCTCCAAAACTTGCTCCACAATAGAATCTCCGACCTTGATAGCGCATCAACAAAAGACGTTATTAGTCTTATCAAGTTACTGACAGAGCAATTCGGTCTTGACGGAGGCTCCGATTTCGAGAAACATTTTATACAAATTTACCCCAAGTTTAATGCACTTTGCACCAACTGCAACAAAGAGTTTCAGATTGCTCAAGGCATCGGTGCTGTATGCCCTCATTGCGGTGCTACATATCATTGGGATAACTCAACAATGAGATTTGTTCCTCTACCATCTAAATTATAATTCAAACAAAGCCGTGGATGCTATTTTTAAGCACTCTCACGGCTTTTGTCTTCTTTTGTGGATAGTTTATCCATTTCGCAAATAAATGCGCTTAAAACGCTTAAAAACGCTATTTGCAAGGCTCACCAACAAGTTCGACAAATTCCTTTGTCAAATAGCCAACGAGATATGCGCTCGGCTCGCCGTGCCAACTCTCGCCGTAGTAATCCAAAATAGTATCAGCGCAATGGATAAACTCATGTATTGCGGTGGAGAAAAACTCGCTTGATGATGTGGAGCGACTGATATACACCGCAGACATCTTCAAGTCTGGTACAGACAATGCCATCCCTGTGTTGTAGTTTGACAATATACTCAATGCTTTATCTGCTCTTTTGGGCGATAAACCGAAACTACGCATCTGTGCTTTAAGTTCCACGTAATCATCGTCAACATCAAAATCTGTCACAACAACAACACCCCAATATTTGTCTACATCGATATAATATTGCTGCATATCCGTCAAGTAAAGTCTTCCCAATAAATCGGTATCCCAGCATTGCACATCTTCGCAACGAAACAGTCGAGAACATTCTCTGGCATTCCGTCTGGGTCACATAATGTTTCCTCAACAAACATTGCTCTCTGCTCGTCCGTCTTGCATGTTTTGGGATAATCAGCAACACACATATTAAAGAGATACCAAGATGTGTACACAAACTCACTCGGCAACTCTACCTTGTTTTCTTCTAATACTTGCGAGACATCATCAAGTTTGCGCACAACGATAGGTTTCATTGTCTTTGTCGCATTGTCTCTCATTCGCATTTTTGAGATTGCCCACTCAGCGAGTTTTTTGCTAAACTGTCCGTGGTAATAGTCTTCGTATATTGCACGGTCTTCTGATATATAATGTTTCATGTTAACTTTCCCTTTATTTTTTAAACTTAAAAGAGGGAAACTTAACAAAATTCCCCTCTAATAATTGAAAACTGATTTTTAGATAAACCGACCACGAGAGTCACGACGACGGCGATAATGCTCCATCTCATCGTCCATCTCATCTTCTTTATCTTCCCATCCATGTTTGTAACCCTGACGGTATCCGTCACGATAATTGCCGTCACCACGCATCATCGCACCAGAACCCATATAGTTACGATAACCGCCACGCATGTTATTGCGCATCTGCGACCTCATTTCGCTGTCACTTTCTTTGTCAACAAATATCCAAGACATAGTAAATAGTTTTTAAGGATTTTATTTGCTCGGCGGTGAATCGAGTTTCTGTAATATACCAAGGATTGCATCAAGTTTTTGGTCTGTCGCCGCTTGACGCTTTTCTAAATCGCTGATTGTTCGTGCTTGGCGTTTGTTCTCTGCGTATTGGGGATTAAGCATCTCAAGCATCTTTTCGCTTTCTGCGATTACACTCTTGTGATAAGGCACTTGCTCAATCGCTTTCTTTGATGTCTGTAGCATCGCATCAACCGCTTGAAGCATCGCTTCTCTGCTACCACTGAAAGTGTCATTGCCACGTGCCGCAATCTCCACGTTGACAGGAATGTCAGCAAACGTTTCGTCACGTCCGTTAATCGTTGCTACAACATCTATAACTTGTTGCATTTGAACACCAGCCATAATGTTTGGTGTCTGTGTCGGAAACTTTGCTTTTGGCTGAGATTTTGATTTTACAACACCTACATCCAAAACTGGTTTCTCTCCCTTTCTTAGTACATAGAAAGGATTACCATTTCCAAGCGAATTAAAATCCATGTTATTAAAATTAAGTTTTATGCTATCGTGCGTGTCATCAGCGTGAGTATTCCGCTGAATCTGTCATTAAAAACGAGGAACACGTTCGTCGCCAGTAAGTCGGCAACTGTAACCGCCGTTCCGTTCGGCAATGTAAGATTGCGAGTCGTACCATTCATCGTCAATGTCACAGGGAGCGTCGTGGTTGCATCTGACGGTATTTGAGCATCCATACGCACCGTGAAATAACCGACAGGTTGGATACGACGAAAACCAAGAGCAATATCGACTGATTCTGTGCCGACAGTAATGTTAGTACTACTAATGTAAGGAATACCACCAGCATTAGTTGTTATGTTAGCGCAACAACCCATACGTTTACCTCCTATATCCTCAAATTAGAAAACAATATTACCACCGAAACCATTGCCGTAGAATCCGTTAAAGCCACCCATGTAAGGAGTGGTGTTTACGGCTTGAATCTGCGGCCACTGAACAGGAACAGTCGGGAGTTGCTTGTCGGCGATTTCTGTGACTTTTGCTTGCAGCGGAGCGATGAGCGAATTGACATAACCAGTGATTTGAGCGGTTTGGTTTGCATTGTCAATCTGACCACGAAGTTGAGTGATAATGTCTGCTTGCGTGTCAATCTTGGACTGCATATCACGCTCTTTCAAAGCGCAGAACTGGTCGTTCATAGCGACGGTCTGTGCGTTGATTGCGTTCAATACGGAATTGGTGTTGCGGTCTGCTTGACTGCCAAGTTGGTTGGTTTGATTGAGTGTTGCTATTTGCGACTGATAACCTTGCTCCATAATCTGCTTTTGTGTCTGACAACAGCAGTTCTGCAAAGCACTTGTCAAAGCGGCATCTCCTGACTGCACAGCGTTAATCATCTGCAACGTGGACATACCTTGTGCGTTGGCAATTTGATTAAGCGTGTTCTGAGCCGACTGAATACCTGCGTTAACAAGGTTGAAATCTTGTCCAAGCATCGTACTCAAAGTTTGGATTGCAGTGCGAGATGCTTCGCCTTGGTTTGTGATTGCGTTCATAAGAAGTTCACGCCCAGAATCATTGTTGAGTTGATTAGCAAGAAAACCCGCTGCTCCATTGCCTCCTCCAAAGCCGCCATTGCCAAATCCGCCACCGTTCCAGCCGAACATTGAAGCAATGATAGCAAGTCCAAATAAGTCAGCAATCCCATTCATACCATAACCGTTGCCGAAACCGAAACCATTACCCATACCGAAACCGATTGGGATTGAGAAAGGAATGTTGGCATTCCCATTGTTGTTACCAGAGTTGTCTGGTAGTTGATAAATCTCACTCATAGAAAATCCTTTTTAAATTGTTATTACTCTGTTTACGACAAGATGCGCATCATTTGTCGTTGCAAAGATACAACTCAAAAAGGATTAAGCAATATTGAACTCTTTCAAGTCCATACACAACTTTTAAACTGTTGTATATCAATGTGTTATGGTGTGATTTTTGTTCCGCTTTTTATTTTTTCAAAAAATCACACCAAGCAATTGTTCTATTATTGGGTATTGTAAATACGATATTTCAAGCAGTTTAATATTATTCTCTTTACAATAGTCTCTAACATTATTATCTCTTTGCTTCTGTTGGTGAAATTTCTTTGCACCACCAAATTGCTTTACGGATTTGTAATGTTGTGCCCCGTTATACTCTATAATAAGGTTTTTTGATGGAACAAAAAAGTCTGCTCTGTAATTATTACCCTTGTATTTAATGGTATATTGTTTTATGTATAAAATATTACGCTTTTCCAAATACAATCTCACTCTTTTTTCTCCACTTGGTTCTGTACATAATGGACAGCCGCAACCGCTTAAATGTCCGCCTGCTTCAACCTCAACAACACCATGCTCACGGCATATAATTTTTACTTTCGTGTGATTATTATAATATTCACACAAACTATAATCATACAAATCTCCATGAACACGCTTGGCTTCTTCTATAAACTTTAATGTTCCTTTTGAATATCGTTCATGTGCTTCTTCGCTTTTACACTTTGGGCAACCACTACCATTTAGCAATCTGTATGGCAAAGTTTCAAAGTCGCCATGTTTCTTGCAGGTGGCAATAATCTTTGTGTGCGAATCTACGTAATTCACTTTTTCGTATGTGTATTTGTCTCCGTGTATTTCTTTACACCTTTCCACAAAAGTTTCTTTCGCTTTTTGCTTTTGTTTTTCGCCACACAACGCTTGTCCGCATTTAATACAACCCTTGCCTCTTAAATGCTCGGCAGGTGTTTGCCAAAACTCGCCGTGAATCGGACAGATTATGCAAACCTTTGTTTGCGAGTTTACATATTCAACCTTTGAATAGTCATACTTATCCCCATGAACAAGCCTCGCTCTTCTTATAAACTCTTCTGTGTTATACATATATTTTATATCTTTGTTTATGCAAAGGTACAAAAAATAATCGAAACACGCAAGAATTTTTGCATAAATTTATAAGTTTAACTGATAAATTTCTGCCATAAAAACTTGATTTAATCGTTTAACATATCATTTTGTAACGTTACAGCAACAAATATAAAGCAAAATATCAGCAATTAAATCAAGTACGTTTCAAAGTCCATATACAAAACAAAAAGACGCTGAATAACACGTGGTTACGCAGCGTCTCCATAAGAAACGAAAAAAAATTAAAAGAACAAAGATAATAAAATCAACATAAGTAAAATCAACAATGCGCTATATATACATTTATCTTCGTTGCTCATAAATCCCCCTTTCCTAAAATGTATTTGACAAGCATTTGCTGGTCGGTGACAGTCACCTCTCCATCATTGTTCACGTCGGCAGATTCAGTGATAGGTTTCTTGCCGATAATCTGCTGAGAGATTTCCATCACATCAGTTACGTTGATGTCTCCATCTCCGTTAACATCACCCAAGATGTAGTCGGGTTTAATTCCGATTGTGGCTAACTTGTTTGAATTGTAGGTATTTGCAGCGGTCGGATTGAGCGCACTCATCGCAAACCATCCGTTGTAACTACCGCCCCACCCCCAATTAAAGTGGAACTTTCCGTCAGAGACACGATACCCATCGCACACAAATGCGTGACCACCATTGGTGTGGTATCCCGACATAATCACCGCTCTTCCGTGGGCGAGTTCTTGATATACGGCTTCCTCGAAAGCAAACGCACCTTGAGATGCGTATATCATCTTGATGCCCTTGCCCATCTTCAGAGAGTCTTTTAATGTTGCGGTCATCACTTTGGGTGGCACACCTGTTCCGCTCGGTGTGTAGTCTGATTGCATCGCCTTGCCGACATATTCCAAAAACGTAGCCACCGCCTCCTTGCTCTTCGCTGTCTTTGGTGCGCCAGTTGTCATATCCTTGTAGTCAAACGATGTAACTGCACCAAGCGAATCCACCTTGTACTTGTTGGTCAACGTGGTATAAGCGGGAACAAATTCGCATCCTCGCTTGTAGTTTTGCGACCACCAATAGTACATCACTTGTCCAGACGCTACAGCGCAACACCCGACCTTGCAAGCATTCCCATTGAAAACGAGATGCGCATTGTAAGGCGATGTCTGCGCCCATTTGGTCTTGAGCATTACTGGTACATCTTTTCGACCTGTGTCCATCACAGGGTCATCAGCGACCATATCGCCCATAGTGTCGTACCAAGCCAATTCCCTCTCATACTCGCCCATCCAGTCAATGAAGCAAGGCGGTAATTCGCCATCGAAATCCGCATCATCAATGTCGGCAATGATAGGTGCGAGTCGGTCATCAGCGGTGGCGATAATGTGCTGCTTGGTGTTTCCTCTTCGGAACACAAAAAGCGCATCATCAACCAAACCAAGCGTCTTGACGTGCTTGTATTGCACCACGCTCTTCGCTTTCTTCTTTCCTTTCTGCGAGGTTGCTACGATACGTCGCAAAGCCTCTTCATGTGTCAATCGTGCCATATCTATTCTTCTTGATGTGTACGTTCCCACTCATCTTTTCTTTGTGCGTCGCACTCTTCCCACATTTCGGGATGACGTGTCTGCACCACAAGAACAAACACCTTGTCATCGGCATCCTCTTTCTGCGTGAGGAAATTTCCCTCATCAGCGGTCATCTCGGTGTAACCATTCTTTTCCTTTGTTGTCATATCTATAATGTTTATGCGTAAGCGATTGTCCATCCGTTCGCCGTTGCCGCTATGACAGCTGCGTTGAAATCAGCATCAGCCTCGTAGGTGGCTTGTTTGGATGCCTTCAACGTAAGGGTCTTACCAGAACCTGTAGAAGAGAGTCCGTTGACAAGGATAAGCGCAGATGCGGTGGTTAGCGGACACGGCGATACATCTATGCTTACATTAATTCCAGAAATCGTTCCAAGAATTGTGGTAAGCGCACTACATTGCAAAAACGCAGTTGCAAAACTTGAACACGAAGAGAAATCTGCCGTTCCAAAATCTATTGTTGTTAGTTTGGTGTTATATTGGAAACACCTTTGCATTGATGAGCAAGACCAAGACGAAGGGAACTTGATGGTTAGCATATTCGACCCACTTATAGAAAATGCGTCCGTGCAGTTGATTGCGCCCGTGTAAGTAATAGGAGATAAATCTACCGATGTTAAAGCCGTGCAACCACGGAAAGCACCACCAAGGTTCGATATTGGAGCCGCTGGGAGTGTGACTTTAGTTAGTCCTGTACAATTATAAAATTGTCCTCTCTGCTGACTGCTTGCCGTTCTATCAAACAATGATGTGATTGAGGTAAAATATTTAAGTTCGTCAAAGGAAATTACACCTGTTCTCCCATAGAATTTTGATGCAAGACTCGTCACCGCTTTCGCTTCCGAACGTGTTATCTCACCTTCAACGTAATTTCCTCCCCAGTTATCCACGCAAACCTTTTTTGTCGTATAGTCAACTATAGGATAATCAATTTTGAAATATGCTGGGGTGGTTGTAGGAGCGACACCATTACTTGGATAGACGATTTCCGTACCACCATCATTGGTCGCAAAAACCTCGTTCAACATCGCTTGATACTCATCGTCAAGGACATAAGTACTTGCCGTCTTTTTTGGATACGCAAAATTCGCAACACCTGTTTTCGGTTCATCTCGGCACAAAACAAAAAAAGTGTTGTTACCCGCTGAGCCTGGGTACATTGCAGTATATCCTTTTACAAAATTTCCAGCAGCATTTCGTCTACTAACGAACTTGTCACAAACAACATTTATAGAACTTGTATCACCAGTACCAATAGGCATCACGGAACTTGTAGCACTATATAACGAACTATTATATCCTGCGTTTGACCAAGTGACATTTGCCAAATTAATGGTAACAAAATGTGTTCTTTGAGTCGCTTTCCAAACACCACCTACTTTTGTAATACTATCTGCGTATGCGTTAGAAATGGAACTTGGAAGTCCATAGGCATTTCCCATCCCATTCGAGAAAATAGTCTCACTATTTCCGATTCCATTCAATTTCCCTGTCATAGTAGTGATAGGTAGATTGATTGCTTTATAGAAAACATTTCCGTCCTTGTCAGTTCCTTGAGATGTAAATGACGTGATAGCCATGTTTATCAGTCTGCCAGCATCATAAGAATAATATGGCAAGGGAAAGAACTCCTCAAATTGCGCTATAGTAAATGGGGTAGCACCATTCTCCGCACCATATAAATGCCTCAAGTTGATACACATATCCGTTGCGGTTGTAGACACAAACGCAGATGTATTGGCATCAGCGACAACAATACTTCTCACACCATCTATTTGCAGTAAATATGCGCAACCATCAACAGGTGTCACCGTTGTGCCGACAGTATCAAACAACTGATTCCACACGAATGTCACACCATAAATAGTGTTTACCTTTGCCGTTCCGCTTTCTATTTTAACTCCGTTGTTGGTACTCCGTGACCCTATGAACTTGGCACCGTAAGTGTTATAGAATTTCTCAAACTCTATAACCTCACGATAACGAAGCGCATTAGTCACGCCTTTCTGGCTCATGGCTATTGTGCTATCATCACCCAAAACATCAGTAAGTGACGGCTGATGACCATTGTACAAAACAATGTTTGTGACATTGCCGTCAGTGTCGGTAATTTGCCAAATGTTCTCGCCATTGTCCGCTTGGCTTGACTGGATTTGCTCAATGCTTACAATGCCGTTGCCACGATGTCCGTTTTTCGCCGTAAGTTCGGTTGTGATACCATCGCTCATTGTGACAAGATACCTATTCACACCCTCGTCTTCATTAGGCGATGCCGTTTGCTGAATCGATGTGATTCCGTTGCCGACCAAATTGTGGAATGTGAGTGTCAATGCGTCGTTAGCATATTGCACATCAACGGATGGTGTACCATATCCGCCTGTGATATTCGCAAAAACACTTTGTATATTGTGGAGCGCAGCGATAAGTTGTCTCGCTTGTGCGTCTTTAATGTTGTACGAGACACCTTTGACTGTTAGTTGTTTAATGTCTGCCATAATAGTTATGTTTCGGTAAAGATTAATACTTCGTTCTCAACGTTCACATCAACACCATCGCCCTTGTCACCTTTGATGCCCGCAACATTCACCTCTTGGTTAGTGTTGTTCCACACTCCGTTGACAAGGCAATTATAAAGGATGTAAGTGCTTGTGCCGACCGCTGCATACCAACCGACTTTTGGCGTGGGATATGCTGTGGATAGCGCAGTGTAAGATGGGAAAACACCTTTGTCTGCGCTACCATTGTCAATCTCATCGAGCGTCAGCAATGTGTACAATGTCCACGAAGAGTCGTATGTAAGGAATGAAATGCCGTTTGGTACTACAATCCCTCCAAAGGACTCATAAGTACCACCCTCGGACGCAACATAGAAAACCCTCGCATCAGTTGTGATAGGTATCGTTGACGGAACGGCGATTCCTGCGAACATATAGTTTGCTCCAAGCGTGTCGATGACATCTTTCATCGCATCTTGAAGCACTTGACCTGTAATCTCACCAGAGCCGTTGGTCTTGATTGCTTGGGAAACCCTCTCTTTTAGTGCTTGGTAATTAGCCATAGTACTATCCTCCAATGATTACGCTTCCGTCATTTCTCTCAAGGTATTGCCCGCTCACCTTGTCATAGAGACAAACAATATTGTCTACCGCCCTACGCACAGGAATAGCGTCAAGCAGAAGAGTAGCACCACGGAAATATTTCACCCAATGGATTTTCATCAGCGATGCTGCACCATTCAAATAAGTGTTGCCTGATGATTTGCTTGAACAATCAAGATAGATGGGTATGTTGTCGTAAACACTACTTGAACCGCTCCACGGAGTCGGCTGTTGCTGGAACAAATATGCTGTTCCGTCAATGTAGCCACCATTCTTGTTTAACGAGACGGTATGCTTACCGCCACCCAACAACGTGCCACGATATTGGACACTCGCATTTCCGAAAGAGAACGATGTCTGGGTGGGCGCAAACCAAACATTGCAGTAAGTGTTGGTGTTAACCCTCGCACCCATTGAGTAGAGGTCTGACTGCGTAATAGACGCATCAAGTGTGATAGCGAATTGGAGTTCGTCATCAAGCCCGCAAACCTTGTCACCCCAAAAGATTCCCGAATCGATGTGACTTGTGGCAGATGTGCTTGCGCCAATCCAATCAAGACGCACAAAATCTGCGACAACAGCATTAGCGGAAAAGTCCGCACCTTTAATGATTAATGATTTTCCCATATTTACATCCAATTTAATTCCTTTATCTTATCATAGAACATTTTTGCGACAATGCAATATCCGTCATAGTTGAGATGCACCTTGTCAACACTACTATTAGACGATGTACACGAATACCGCCAAAACGAAGATGGTGTCATATTGTGTTCGATGCAGTATACATCACTCTTAACACCAGCGGTCGCTCTCGTTTGCGAAATGTCCGCATCAGTTGTCGGCTGCATCGACATCTCATAGAAAATCTGATACGACGATATATAACTCATTCCGTCAATGTATCTCGCACCAAACTCACGAGACAAAGCAGCGTTCATCTCGTTCTCTTTTTCGTGGAGAGTATTCTCGTTCGTTGTCGCTGTATCCCATCCGTGGAAAAGACCCATTACGATGAATCTTGAACTTGGTAACAACGAAAGACTATGTTTCAGTTTCTCAATGTAATTGTCAACGCTTAACGTCGCTCCGTTTTGAAGAATGTCATTCGTTCCGACACGGACAAGGTAGATGCCATCTTTTTGATTTCCACCAAACGTGATGTGCGTACCTTGCTTGACAACCACATCGTAAGATTCAGTCTCCTTACGACGTATGTACAAATTCGGAGAGTTATATGTCAAGATACACTGGATTCCGTTGATGTAGCAAGTTGACATTTGCGCTATCGCATCAGCCTTGCCTTGTTGCATCATATAGTTCACAGGCTCGTCACAAAGGTTATCAGTGATGACACCATCAACAGCACCTTGTGTGCCGACACACAACACCGATTCAGTTCCGTTGCCGTTAAGTGTAAACTGTGTGTTGACAATAGCATCAAGCATTCCACATCGCACAAACACCTCGCCAGTGCTTTGTCCACCGACACCAAGATTCTTGACCACGAACTTTGAGCCAAGCATATTTTGCAGTATGTTCGGATAGCAATTATCTTCAGCACTATTGATGTTGTCACTGATAGGATTGTCAATTCCTGTCTGACCTTGTGTGATAGAATCGCCTACGCAATATATCGTGTTTGCGATGCCGATGTCTCTGCTGTCAAACCTTGATGTCTTAATGTGCCCACCGACAATAGCGAAAATCGTGTTCCCATTCTCATCCTTGATGTCAAAATCATAATCGCTATCGCCAACATCAGTGGGAGACTCTATGTTCAAGGTCTTGCTGTCGAATTTCGATGTCTGAATATGTCCGTTCTTAAACTGAACGATAACATTACCTTGCTCATCCTTGAAATCCAAGTCAACATCGGTCTCATTATCGGAAACTTGCACAAACGTATCTGCAAGACCAGACAAAGAACCACTATGCGTAGCAAGCAATGTGATAACATTATTGACAAGAATCTTCTCATGCCAAAGGTTAGTATTGCTCCCATCAGGAACAGCATAGATAACGTTCTCTTCGGTTATCTCGCTATCATCAGCAGCATAAGCGGTATCATAACCACTCGATTTCATCCATGCAAGAAACTCATCAACGGACTTGCCACGATTGTCATCTTGCTCTTGCCATATCTCATACGCCGACGCACCATCGTGATTCTCCTCAACGGCTTGTCGCAGCAAATCAAAGTTGCTGTTTATCGTGTCAATGGCCTCTCCGTATTTACCTTGTTTTGGTACGCTATTCAGTATCATTGTCTTTTAAAATTAAATATCTTACTCCATCAACTTCTTTTACGGCAAGTTGTCCGCTAAAAGTCGCATCATTCAAACTATTTATTTGGAAACTCTCGATATATCCGTCTGCTGAAAGTTTCAAGTGTCCTCTACCCCAACGCAAATCTATACCGTCATCGTTGAGGACAACCCATTTACCATACTCGTCAGTGTGACTAAACTTGTTTTGTATGATTATACCATCGCCAGCGGTGATATAAATGTCTCCCAACGTTTTGGAATGTAGCGAAAGTCGAGCAGCACGTTCAAGACTATCTGGGTCAGTGACAAACTCACATCCCAATAATTTCACTGTCTCTGCGCTTGGGTCTGGTGGATAATCAGGTTGGTCTTGCGCTCTTGACGGCCCCGTCATAATGATGCCACCATTTCCAGCATTTATTGCTATTTGGTTTCCGTTGTCTTTAGAGTTAAACTGACCGCTTGTCGCATTAATCTCGCCTTTGAAATACCCACCAAGAGCATAGATGTAACCACGCAACACAATGTCGTTCAGAATGGCTCGTCCACCATGCGTAACAACGAATTTCGCCATTTTGGACAACTCATCTTCAGTAGGTTGATACGATGGGTCACGAGCATATTTCAACACTGTGTAAATAGCATCTTCCATCGTGCCACCACCCCAAAGGAATGGAGAGCTATTCGATACATAGATGCCGCTCATGCCACCTGTCTCATTCTCCATCTGACGATTGCGATAGTTGCCCACACGAATCATCTGCGAAAGGATAAGACCGCCTAAAATGTCCGTGCTTGCGTTATTTATCGCATTTGTGAGATAGGCGATGTTTTGGAAATATGCTATCGCTTTCGGATTGTCGTTAGGTGACGGCAACCAGTCCGTGTTCGCAACGTTTCCACAAGACAATTGTATCTCCATTAACCGACAAACACTATTACTTATCGAGAATATCGAGTATCCGTCAACAGTATTTGTAAAGCGGAAAGTGTATCGTTTTAGTTTGCCAGTTAATGGTATCTGTTGCGAGAACGTTCCTATCGACAAGTTAATGAACGTTCCGCTTGCACGAAACGTGACATTGTATGTCTCTCCAGAAATCAGTTCCTTTGTCGGTGCTTGACGGATATAGCCATCATTAAGCCAAACAGCGAAACCACTCGCACTGTCCGCATCCGCTTTTACGACCGCATTCGCATTATCCCAATGGAGCAAAGGCGATGAGTACTTTTGAGTGTCTGGTGTCATATCGTCATAGTCACTCATCTCCTCAAACTCGAAATCGCCAGTAAAACCTGTGTTCAGCAACAAGTTCTCATTACCTGTGCTTAACCCTTGGACGTTCAGTTCCTTGTCCTCAAGGTTACGAAGAACTTGTGTCAAATCTTTTCCGTCAACAGTAGAACCATTTTGGATATGGACGAGACCTTCAAACCTGTTGTCCCCGGGCTTTATGCGTGTCGCAACTTTACCCTCAAGTGAGTAAGAATTAATACCTACATACTCGTCTATGTAAGGAGATGACTCTCCAGCACCAGCAATAACAATAGCGTTCTGTCTTGCTGTGTCAGTGCGGTGACCTAACTGGACGATTTTATCGCCTGCGATAGGAGCATCAGAATAAGTATCACAATCAACTTTTGACAAGTCAATGAAATGGAAATCGTCTGCGCTGACATTCTCTGGGAGATAAGAGCCACGAAAGAACGATGCATCAAAGTCTTGATTAAAATCCGCCGCATCTTCAGTGGTCGTTGCATCAGTGTTAACGACAAGTCGCCAATAGTATCGTTGTTGCGTTGCGTGGTGTTCAACACCATCTTCCCACTCATCAACGTTAAATGACTGCATCCTCGCTTGGTCACCGACAACGAACTTGTTGAAAATCTTACGACCGTTTTCTGCTGTCTTTAAAAAATAGCAACGATAGAAATCATCATGCTCCACAACATAATCACATACCATTTCAGCGGCAGTGAGTAATTGCTGACCACCAACGTGCGTAATCTCTTCTATTTGCAGTTCTTTTGCGACAAGTTTTTTCCTTGCGTGGATAAAATCGCTCTCAACGTGCCAACTACCGTTCTCGTCTTGATAGATTCCCGCTCCGCTTACATCTTGCAGCCAATCGCCAAAAGTTCCAGCATCATTGCTGTGGAAACCCTTGCTTAAAGTGATTTTCCCAAGTGCTGTGTCATCATTTACTTTAGACAGTTTGTTGGCAATCTCAACCCATACGTTTCTGTCGTAATTTTGTTGCAACGATGATATAAGCGTGTTGATTTTGCCAATGTCTTTCTGCGTCTGTCCAATTTGGTTTAAGACAACATCAACGTCATCAGTAAGAGTAATGTCGTATTGAGGGAGCGGTGCTTGTCCGAACTTGATTGCTATTTGTTTGACGTATAACTGCATCTCAACACCCGCATACTCAAAACGAATCAACGTATTGTTACGAATCTGTGTGAGTATATTTTGGTTGTCGAGCAAGAATTTCTCATCAAACTTTAGAGGATAATCGAAATAATGCACATTATTCTCCAACATATACGCTTTCATCGCATCATCAAGTCTGCTCTCCGCTGACGTGATATATGTGGATGGGAGAGAGATTCCTAACACGACAAATTTATCGCCAGACTTGGGATATTGATAGACATTTGGCATCAGCACACCAAATGTGCTTGTATCCTTTTGCACGATAATTTCTATTTCCTCTTGGTCGCTTCGAGGGTATTTCTCATAATCCCTCTGTTCGCCATAAGGCTGGAAATTACCGTCAGCATCGTACATGTTCGCACGGTAGTCATCCCAATCAACTTGGACATTGAACGTACAACCGATACACGCACCACTACGCATGTTGATTTTCATCTCCTCTGTCAACGATGCTGTGGCATACAAGTCAAACGAAAGGACAGGGAGTTTAATCTTGAAATAACTTTGGACATAGTTTCCGTCGTTGTCAATGTCGCTCTTCCATTCGCTTTCTTCTTCAAGATTGTTCGTTATGGGTGTCGCTGACAAGATGCTCTCATCGCCAAGTTCAGGCTTAATGTCGAACTCATGCGATTCGTATGAGGGTGCTGTCGGAATTATCGTATTCGGATAAATCGATGGGTCTAACGCATCATAGTAGTCAATCAACTGCGTGTTCGGGTCGTAGTCTGGATTGTGGACACCATTGCCGACATAAGGACTGACACGATTAAACACGGTTAAATGATACACCGATGGCATCAAATGTGTCCGTGTGTATGGATGCTTAATAAGACGCACTTTACGTCCGCCGACAACACCATCGTAAATAGGATAACTATGATAATTGTTCGGGTCGTTATCAATCGTATAATCCCACGTCTGGTCACCATACCACACAATTTGTGGATACCCCCAAGGTATGTTGGTCTCACTACCATAACCAGCGATACGTGTGACAATCTTATTGTTCTTTGGTGTTGCGGAATTGTTTTTCAGACCAAGACCTTTGCCATATTTGAAAACAAAAGGTTTGTTTATCTGTCTGTCCGCATCTGACGCATATACCTCGTTTGACGGCAATCCGAACAAGATACAGAAACGTTTACCAATGGTGTAGAAAGCCTCATCTGGTCGGATGGTGCTAATGATGAACGGCACATCCCATGTTTCGTAACCACGTTGTAACGCATCGCCAATAGTGTTTGAGTCAAACGATAACACCTCACTCAATTGCGTTGCGACATCAGTAGGAACACGATTGCTAATCATCACAACCCATTCAGTATTCTCCAAGTTCTTGTTTAACTTGTCCGCAAAGTCAAAAAGGTTGCCAATCCACGAAAACGTTTTGTTCTCAGAACGGAATCGTGCATCAGTATTAACAACAGCAACATCGGAAAACGGCATATTGTTAAGCATATACATCGGATGATAGAAAGTAAACGAATATTTCGTCATACCTTTCAAATCCGAATTGTCGCTAACCATTCCCTCTTTGACTATCGTAGGCGGAGACACTAAAACGTACTTGACCGCATCGCTGCGCAACTCATCACGATATTCAATGTATTCGTGCCCAGTTGTTTTAAGTGTGTTGTCTATATAGTACACATCTCCTGTGATTTTATCTCCAAGAGACATAACCACGCTTTCGTATGCCGACTGGTGTAATACAAGATTGTGGAACGAAGAGCCGTCCTCGTTGTATATCGGGAAGACAATATTTCTACCTATTTCAGCCATGTTCTGAGTTTAAGTATTGCAAATATAAGACAAAGTCCACAAAACACCAAAGAAAAATAACACCATTTGGGGATAATCTTTTTCTCTACGGTTGTCTTTTCTATTTTTGTGACCAAAGAGTCTTTATAACACGTGTCGGTCTTGTAGAAGATTTTGTCTTTGTAAATGTATTTGTACTTGACTTTAGTGAGAAATATCGTGTCACCTTTTTGCGCAGACTCAACATATACGCTATCATAGACATTGTTCACGAATGTGTCACGTATGGTGACGTATTCATATTTAATAACATCTCTGTCAACGTATTGTATCTGTTTCTTCGTGGCGCAAGAAGACAACACGATAACAAATACGATGAGCAAGAAAAAGACTGTAGGTGCGCTACATCCTATTCTTGAAAGGAAACTCTTGCTCCAGAGTCTCTCGTATTCTTTTCTCTCTCTATCAGTAAACACGTTACAAGTCTTTATATTCTTTGGTTGCATCAAACGACGGACACGCTTTGTTCGCAAAGTCACGATGTCCACGAATCTTTGCTGACGGATATTGTGTCTTCAGTTTCCGTAGCAATATCTCAAGAGATGCTTTCTGTGCTGGTGTACGTGTGTCTTTAGGCGTGAGGCCGTCTTTCTCGCATCCACCGATATAACATACACCGATAGAGTTTGTGTTGTGTCCGACGCAGTGTGCGCCAGCAATATTAATGTTCCGACCTTCGTGCAAACTGCCATCACGATAAATCACAAAATGGTATCCAATGGTTGAGAAACCACGATGCTTGTGCCAACGTGTAATATCAGCAACAGTAAAGTCCTTACCCTCTGCCGTAGCGGAACAATGTACGATAATCTCTGTTATTGTGCGTTTAGATTTCTGCGGCATATCAAGCAACTTTGTCCATGTCGCATCGCCTACGATACCGTCTGGTGTCAATCCATGCGCACGTTGAAATTCTTTCACAGCCTCTTCAGTGAGTTTACCAAAGATACCATCTGGATAAATGTTGAGCAACTTTTGAAGCGTCTTAACATCTTCGCCTCTGCTGTTCTTTTTAAGCGTTTGTTTCATCTTCTTTAAAATCATCTTTAATCTCTACTCTTGTGCGGTTCGCACAGCCTGCGACACCGCAAGCGAAAGGGAAAATGCTTTCAAGTTTCTTTTCTTGTCTCGCCAAATCCCTACGTAAAGACATTATTTGTTCTTCAAGTTCATTGTACTTATCTCTCAAACGATTGTTTTCATCGTTGAGTTTCTTGTTCTCCTCACGCAGCAAGTTTCGGTCATCACGAATGTATGCGCAAGAGTGTTCCAAATCTTCGATAGTCCTTTGATAAACCTCTTGCTGCGCTTTCCAACCGTCGGCTTCGGCTTGCATCTTCTTCGCTCGGTAGTTGATAAACCAACCACCACCGCAAATGAGCGTCGTTATTGTTGTTATTAGACCAAACCAATCCATATTGTCAAGAGTTTATTTCAGGCATTTCAATTTCAATCTTTTCCTCGTTGTCACGTATCTCATCGTTTCTGTTGACAGCAATTGCGTGCGCCTTATCTGCTGTATTGCTTACCAATGAAGAATCACGTGCAACCAAAGCACCACGCTCTTTGATGATTCTGTCAATCTCATCAGGAGCGGCATCAGGACTACGCTCAACGATTGTCTGTGTCGAGAGGTATGGTGCTTCCATCGCCAAGTTGGTGATTTTGGTGTTGTTTGTCTCAAGTGACCACGGAATAATCTTCGCACCGATTTTAACCGATGTGTATTTGTTTACTCCGTTTGTCTCTAAATCAAGACCTTCTTGGTGCAAGTAGACCATTTCGTTCACGAATTTATTCCAGTCCATCGCACCTTGCGTTGCGAGCGCAAAGTCGTTGGACATTGCGAGTGCTATACCGTTTCCTCCACTGTTTGATGTTGTGATGTCTTTGGGTGTGATAAATGATGTCGAACTAAAGAGTGAGATTTTCTCCTCAAGTGTCTTGAGATATTTATCCATTGTCTGCGGCTCTGGGAAATCCAAAACCTTTGCATCTTGCTTGCCGTTGGTATTGTCACTTGAAAGATTGATGACAAGGGTGCTGGAATCACGTTTAAACGAATCTGCATCCATCTCCCCTACAAGTACCAATGCGAACGTTCCAAAGCGTTTTAACGCAATATCTTGGATGTTTGCCATCAACTCCCACATCTCAATAGTACTCTCTGCATACTCCCACGCAACCTTTCCACGCTTGTGCAATAATGGGCAACGGCTGAATCCGTGTTTCTCCATTTGGACGTTCCATCCGTTAGCACCTTGCGTGCATCTATAGTGGTTAGATGCGTCGTACGTATCGATTACAATTGAGCCGTCAACCTCGTAAACAAGTGAGCGAGCAATCTCAATTCCATATTCGTCGTAGTTGGGCACGATTTGGTATCCGTCTTCGTAAGAATACGTTGTCACATCGTATCGCCCTGTCTGAGAGTCAAATCTGAACAACACGCCACAATTGCCTAATTGCTTGCAAATGTTTATCGCTTGATACTTATCCCACTCACGTTCTCGCCAAAGCCACTCTTGCTTGATGTCACTAAACACACGACGCTCGTTGTCGTCTGGTGACTGGTTGCACAAAACAAACTCCAAGTTGTTTGCGGTAAGATTCCTGACGTGAGCCGAATGGATAAGTTTTTGGAAAGATGCAGTCTGCGTCATTTCCATCATACCATTAGGTAGCGGACATCCGTCAATTGAAATCTTAATGTGCGGAATTGTCTTGTTGAGGATGATGTGGTGCAAGTCTGGACGATACTCCGTGATATACGTGTCTTGCGATATGGGTGTAAGCGTCAAGTTTGCAAAGCCTGTCTCAATGGTTGCGTTGTTCAAGATTTCTGATGTTTCATAGCCGTGCGAGTTCATTTTTCCGCCTCGTGTGAACGGCTTCATCTGCATTAACCGATTAGGGTCTTCCATGAACCATTTAATATCCCTATCTTTAATCATATCGAACTTATAATGTTTAATATTTCACTTGCGTTTTTGATTTTCTTTTTCCTTTGCATAGGATTAAACTCATCGTTCTCGCCGTTCACGTTGAGGAAAGACAACATATCTTCCGCTTGCATACGCTTACGAGAGACACCAGCATCGTCAGTGAGCATACGGTAACAGTCGTACACACATCCGCCGCACAACAATATTATGTTATCCGTAAGGTCTGGAGACATTCCTTTAAGCATCGTCTTCATTCGCTCTTTCGGCATTAATTCCAATCTTCCGTTTGGGGTCTTTTGGAACTGGAAAATCCTTGACTCAAATATCATGTGATTGAGCAACGTTGTTCCACCGCTGCGAATCATATTCTTGTGCGTGTAGCGCATATTCATCAGCGAGTTGTCGTAATGGATGAGTCCTGACTGTATCATCTCCATCGTGACGTGCGCAGCCTCGTCTTTTGCTGTCTTGAATTGTGATTTAGACCTTGCAGTTGTTTTTTCTGCACCACTGAAAAGAGTTGCACGTGGGAAACAGTCACGCAAGAAACCAAATCCTTGGACATCGATAATCATCTCTTTCTCTTGCAGATTATGCTTGTCACGGAAATTCATCGCCATAACGACAGCCTCACGGTTGGAGTTGTGCATACTGTATTTCACATCTTTGCATATCCAACCTACTTTAGACCATAGTTCCCAATACTTAAACACAAGATTATCAAAACCTGTGGTTGCCATATCCATCGTCATACGGCGTTTGACGAGAGTATTTTCGTGTGTTAAATTAACAGGTCTGAACATCCTCTCAATATCAACTGACGTAATTTGCGTGTCGTATTCTTCTTCAAACGCTTGCTCGTCGTCTTTAATCGAGTAGTTCCAATTTTCCGAATAAGCGGATGCGGCTGTCGATGAGTTCGCTGCAAGACCACGGTAGCCTTTGTTCTTGGCGAGCATCGCTTTATTGTCACGGACGCTGAAAGAGAAAAACACCATAGAAAGGATGAAATCTTCGTAAGACATATCTGGGTCTTGTGCGAGTAACGTGTCTATATGGTCTTTGCATTTCTCGTAAACCTCAAGTTTTGTCCTACCCCAATATGTTTTATCGACATCGCCCTCTTGCATGTTGAAATACATAACGACACCGTCCATAGATTTATCGACAGTGCCGTCATCATTTATCCAACCGCCGCCATGCTCGCCTTTTCCGCAAAGTTTTCGTAAAAAGCACTCACGTTCAGGGTTCTGCGCAAGAAATATTTGAGCCTTACCTGTTCCGTCAGAGCGAAGACGAGGCATAAATGCTGTGATTGTGCGCCAATCAAATTTGTTGCACTCATCAAAAATCAGTTTCTTTGCTTGAAGACCTTTTGCGATTTTGTCAATGTAGACAGGATTCTCGTTATCCAACTGTTGAAACTTTATCTCGCTTCCGTTATAAAGTTTCATACCCATATCTTCTTGACGACGAATAATCTCTCCAATCGGGTCACGTGGTTGTCTCTTGACAGAGCGGTCTATCAGCGGATACATCTTTTTGAGCGTGTCCGCAACTTTTCCAGCACCCCAAAAGTCAGACACGTTACGCATAAAGCAAACTATCTTTGCGTTTGTGTTCTCCGCAAGATACTGAATAGGTGCGTAATACAATGCGTAACTCTTGCCTCCACCAGTCGGGCCTGTAAGACACACGAAGTCCGCATTCGAGCGAATTGCGAATCGCTGATTACCTGTTTCAAGCGGTGCTAAAACTGAATCTTTCTTCTTTCGTGTCATTACTTTTTCGTTTTCAAACAAAGATAACTTTACAAAACTTATATATAATGTTTATGTATTCTTTTATGTTTCTTTATTGCATAAAACGAAATATGAAAGAATATGAAACAATAATAATCTTTTACCTTGCTCTTATCTTTGTGATGTTTCATTTTATATTAGGAGAAAACTATGACAAAAGAAGAAGTTTTGCAGAAAGCAAACGAGTACTGTAGTGAGAAAGGCTACACAGAAGAAACGTTAACCGAAGATTTCAAAGACAAGTTTTCAGATTTCTTTTCCAAGAAATATCCAGACACCGCCACTGACGACGAGTCGATGCTTGAAGATTTGCATTTCAACCTGAACACTGCGTTCAGCGCAACATCGAAAGGTATCACAGCCAAGCAGAAAGCGTTTGAGGAAAAAGAGAACGAGTATAGAAGTCAAATCGAAACGTTAAAAAAGAAACGTGCCGCAGAGCCAAAAAAAACAGAAATCCCAAAAGAACTCCAAGACAAACTCGATGAGTTGGAGCGATTCAAGGACTCTCAGCGCAAGCAAGAAAAGTACAAAACAATCTTGGCTCTGGCAAAGAAAAACATTCGTGAGGATTTGCATAAGTCGTTTGAAAACTATGCGCTCGACTTTGCAGTCTCTCTGGATGAGACGGACGAGGAGCAGGCAAAGAAATTGACTTCACGCTTTCAAGAAATCTTTAAGGACAGCATCGGCAGTATTAAGCCGCTCGCTCCGAAAAGAACACAAAAACAAGATGAAGAGTTCCTCAGTTCGCTGCCAAAAATAAAAGTATGTTGAACTAATAAATTTTTATCATGGTTACAAACTTAGCGTATTTTTACGAGACCTCACGCAAAGTGCGTGGTGGTAAATGGGTTTGGGTCAAGGATAGCAACGGTGAACAGAGGAACAACGTTCTTCTCGGTGGCACTATTCTGAACCCGAAGAAAGACTTTGACCATCTCTACGCTGCTCAACTCGTTGAGTACAAGCCCGGGGTTGGATGCCTGATTTTTCGTTCATTTGGTGTAAAGACCGCAACCACGGCTGCAACCGACACTACCATCTATATTAATGGTGACGGATTAAGCGATGTACCCGAAGTTGGTATGCTGATTATGAAAGCACCATCTGCTGCTACTGGCACTGGTCAGTCAGCACTTGTGACCAACGTTGTTTATGATGAGACTAACGAGCGGTTTGCAGTTACACTGAGTGTTGCTCTTGGCGCACTTGCTGTTGGAGACATTCTCGTTGAGGCTGCTGGAGATGCGGCTGACGACGACGCTACGGTTCTTGTCTCGAACCCCAACACTTTTGTCGAGGCTGACAGAGACCTTATGCCTACTGAGGGCTATGGTCTTACTGGTGAGGCTAACTATTCTATCAGCACTGTTTACAACAAGCAGGCTTGGATTGCTCGCATGCAACCGCTGCCCGCTTACGTGCTTGCTAACAACCGTTCACGGATTGACGGTATTTTCTGGATTTAAAGAAAGGAGGAAATAGAATATGGCAAACGCATTAAAATGGGCTTGGACACCCGAAGAGGCTGTCGAAAAACTGTATAAACACGGCTTGCTTGACGGCACTAACCAAGGTTTCTTGCAGACCCTTATCGATAACGCAATTGAGATTGACGAGAACGCTTTCTTCTGGCAGGAGCATTTCCGTGTCGAGGGCAATGAGTACGACATTGACATCGCCGACTTGAAAAAGAATCCCGCTTGGACTGTTCGTCAGAAAATCAAGAGAACTGTGCCGATGGCTGACGCAATGGCTCCGCTCTCTGAGACCATGCAACTTGACGCTGAAGGCTTCACTGAGAAGACTGGTTCGATTTACCAATATGGTAAAGGACTTTTCGAGACATCGATGTCTAAACTCGAACTTCAGGCTCGTCTTCGTGAACTCGGCCCCGACCAGTCGCTCATTGAGGGATATGTACGTGGTGTTGCCGACTTGGTCAAGTCTCACAACCTTACCGTTTCCAACATGGCTGCGCAAGTGCTGTCAAAGGGCGGTGCGTACAACAACAATTTCGCAATTAGCGGTGGCGGCAACACACGTGGTTTTACTGGAGTGATGACTACTCAAGCAGCCTACATTCCTCAAGAGAACTACAAGACCGCAATCGATGACGTGTGGACAGATGCAAGTGCTGACATCCCCGAACAGATGCGTCAGATTGAGTACGAGTTCAAGGCATCGAAATCGATTCCCGACAGCACTCCGTTTGAGTGGGATATTCCTTGGGATACCGTTCAGAGCGTCCTTTTGAAGAATGCGGCTTTCGTGAAAGAAGTCAACCGCTACATTGCACTCTACGCACCCGACAAGGTTATCATCGTGCAGAACGGACAGTCGCCCACCGACGTGGCAAGCATCACTTGGGAGCAACTTGTTGCTTACAGCCGCTCGTCCGTGTCGAAGATTTCTCCGATTCGCATCGTCCGTGAGCAGCAGACTGTGCAAGACATCACCACTTATCACACCGTGAATGGTTGGCAATCAGGTGTTGTTGTTCTTCGCCCTCTCGGTTATGCTGGTGTTCTTGTTCACGCAAAGGTCGCTGATGTTGAGTTGATGCGCTCTGGCGAGGTCAACAACAACATTCAGTTCTCTCTTGCAAAGGTTCAAGGATTCCTCAACGTGATTAACAAGACCGTGCCCAACGGTATGCTTAAAGCATATCACACTGATGTTATCGGTCGCTACGCTACTGTCCTTGATGAGAGTCCGTATCACGTTATCGTAGACATCACACGCACGAACTAAAAAGTGAAAGAAAGATGACCGTATTAGAATGGCTGAAAGCAGGCACACGTTACTCGTTTGAAGAGCAGAACTTTGTGCGAATTGCGTTAGACCGTGGGTGTGACCCTAATGACGACGTATACGATGAGAGTGTTGTCTCAAAGCGGCAGCGTGACCTTATGGATGCCGACATTATCTATATGGCGGTGTTGCACAGCCCTTCTAATACTGCGTCATTGTCTCAATCACACAATGGTTTCCAAAAGACCATTGGACAAGAACAAGACTTTTATCAGAACGAGAAAATCAAATATGCCGTGAGTATATACAAACTCTACGGCGATGAGCGTGCTGACGTCCTTGAGAGCGTTAAGCGAAAGATTAAGTTTATCCCGATAATCGACGTTGACAAGTTATGACATTCGATGAGATATTGGAGTTTCCGTACACAGGAACAATCACACACGTTATCCGTGGCAAGGGAATGGAGAAAGACCGCCGTGTTGTCATCTACGAGGGTATGATGGACGAACACATGGTCTCTGACGAAGAGGGGCGCACGTTACAGACAGCGTCTTATATCATTAGCATCCCTTTGACAAAAGACACGGAAGACAACTGGATTGTGCCACGTAAAGGCGATGAGATTTCAATCACTCGATATGGAGAGACTTTCACGTTGACAGTTGACAACTCTGAGCCGTCTCAACTTGGCGGTGTGAGTATCTACGCATCACGAAACAGTTGGTAGTTATGGCAAACGTAAAACTCGCAAATTTCGACAAAAAAAGTCTTTATAAGTCGATGATGTTGTATGTGCTAAACATGCAAAAAGACTCGTTTGTCGAATATGCAAGAGCCAAAATCCAAGAAATCGGCGATAGGATACACTCACATAACAGTAGAAACCACATGGATAGGACAGGTAACTTGCTTGACAGTCTGTGTTGGGGAGTGTCATACAATGGGAAACTTTACGGACATGGATTTTACAGGCCAAAACAAGCAACAGAGCCATCGTACTTACACGAATGGTCAAAAGCATCATTTAGAGACAAATACGACAAAAACAGTTGGGTTGACGAAGCCGATGCCAGCGAGCCAGTTAACGGACGTGAACTCGCAAAGGAGTATCTCGATAGTTATGGTAACAGAGGCGGGAAAGGCTGGAGAGTTTTCTTCGCTATTCTCGCACCCTATTGGGGATATTGGGAAAAAGGTTTCATTCTAAAAACTGGCGGCGGTAGGTCTGGCATTCCACGCAATGAAAGGTTCGTCCAATTCGCTGTTATGACAGAGTTCCACGATGAGATAAAACGTGACTTAAAGCCGATGTACGTGAGGAAGCCAAGGGTCTCCGTTGCTAAATACACTGTTTTCAGGACTTTACGTATTGCTAAAAAGAACTTTTACGGCTAATAAGATATGCTTGACAAATCAAGAAGTGACATATACGATTTTCTCTACAATCTGTTTTACGGAACAGTTTCGGAGAATGTGTACTCGATGAGCGAGCCTCAAGAACTTGAGGACACCGACAGAAATGACGGATTTCTTGTCTTGCACGTTGGGTCTATCTACGATGCGAGCGAGTTCGATGAGCAAGCATACGGAGAGGTTCGTTGCTATGTCGAAGCATACGTTCCGCCAATCACCAGAGGCCGTCTTGATGTAGACAAATACAGAGCATTAGAGGATGCAATAAACGCAACCATTGACAACGCTATCGAATCTTCAACAAACGATGACACCTATTTCATTCAGAAAGGAAGCATCATATCAAGCGAGACCGAAGAGGCAAGCAACGCAAACAACACATTTTTCGTTTTCATAAAGTCTTTTATTGTCGTAATAGACAAAGAGAATTAAATAGAGAGTATTAAATAAACCTTTTTAAAACGTTTTGAATTATGGCAAAAAAAACCACAGTAAAAACCGCAGCACTCGGATACAGAACCGTAGGTGCTACTTCAGGCGACTACACTCCGCTTATGGGTGTGTTGAAGGGTCTCACCATTGGACAGGATGAACCCGATTCGACCGAAATCGAGGCTGAGTTCTATGACGCTCCGTTCGACATCCTCTATGATGGCAACCCTGTGACGTTCACGTTTGAACTCGCAAACTATGACCTCAGCGAACTCCCCGCTCTGTTCGGCGGCTCGTATGATTCCCAAACCAATGTGTATGAGGGCGCACCCAATGCTTTCACAAGCGAGCATGAGTGGAAACTTGATTTCCAGCGTGGCAATGCCTCTCTGATTCTGTATCGTGGTCTCACCGTGGGTACTATCAAGAAGGATGAGGACGGCGCACTGAATTACAGTGTCACCATTACCGCACTGAACTACACCACCACCGAAAACGGTGTTGAGACAGACCACATGTACAAGATTGTGGGAAACGCATAACGCCGTATAGCGGAAGAGTTGTCGCCACAAGTCCAAGTCTGCCTTTCACAAGCACAAATGGTGTGCAAAATTTTGATGTGACGCTGTCAGAAATCACAGCCGCAGACAAAGAGACGTTGAGAAATCTTTCTGTAGGTTCAGATTTAGGATGGGTGGGTATAAAGAAACCAAGCGATGAGACAGGACAAGCACTGCCATTTACTGTCACAAATGTGACAACAGGTTCTAGTGGGAGCATCTCTGTAAGCGCAGAAACGCCCACAACCACTACAGAAGATGACGTTGTGTATTTCTCTATACAAGTCGACAATGATGATGTAAGCGTAGAAATGACTACGAACATAGTTGCAGACTCATATATAGTTGAGAAATTGCACATTCAGTGGTGACACACGCTATACGGCAAAGAACAAAACATTCGGAGGGGTGTTTAGGGGAAACCCTTTACACCTCTCTTTTTTAATAAGAAACGAATGAGCAAAGATAATAACACGGACAAAGAATTGCAAGAGTTCTCTCTTGATGTCAAAAGAGATATTCTTGACATCATTAACGACTCTCCGTCAATAGTAAGGCTTGGGGAGACTGATTATGTTGTCAAGGATATGCGATACTACTCGCTGTATCGTATCTGTCGTCTGGCGACTAACTTGAAAGAGAATGATGACACAATAAGTGATGACAACTCAATACTCACTGCGTTGTGTACTGATTTGGACGTGATGTGTGAGATTATGGCAATCGTATTGTGCAATCACAGGTTTACACCAGACGATGTGCGCTCGTACGAAGATGTCAACGATGTGATGTCACGAAACGACAAGATGATTTCCGTGATGAAAGCAAAAATAATGAACAGCACGTTTGAAACAAATCAATGGGCTGCTATCATTCTCGGTGCGATAAAGTCTATCGACTTATCTGGTTTTTTTTTACTCAGAAAATCGGTGAGTATGCTTACGGATTCACTTCTGACTCGGAAGAAGAAATCGGTGGAGACAGCATCACTGTTTACGGAAGCACTATCGTTGCGGACGCAAGCGACTTCCTCAGGGCATTCACGCAATACGACCTAAACGATTATCTATATCGTTTGTCTATAGCGCAAATCCAGTTCTTGGCTGTTGACAACACGCACACGAAATACCTCAAAGGTACGGACAAGAAAGCGTGGAACGACTACAAGAGTGCTTATGAGGCTCAAAAGAAATACGAATCGTTCTTGAGTGGTTTGAATATCCCAGACTTGAAAGAGGGAGAGGAGTATGAGATACCGACAAGACGAAACACGAATAAGAAAAAAAGTAGAACTAAACAATAATATATATGGCTGAACAACATCCAACAATTATTGTAGGTCACCTTAAAGATGATGAGTTAAAGCAGTCTATTAATGCCCTTGTTGCCCATTTCCAAAACAAATTGCAAGAGATGGTGGCAAGCACCAATACTGCTGTGGACACCATCCAACAGAAACTGAAATCCATAGGTGACACAAAGGTTGAGTTCCCGAAATCGAAAGGAGATAAAACGCAAAGTGGTGAGCGAACATCGTCATCGAAAGCGACTGCGGAAATCGAGAGAGAGATTAAAGCACGTAAAGAACTAAAAATAACACTCGACCAAGAAGTATTAGGAAGGCAGAAAGCGAGCGGCAAGAATGTTGTTATACAACAATACGATGAGCAAATAGAAAAGTTAAAAAAACGTCTTACAGAAGTAAGAAAAGACATAGACATTTTTAACTATGCTATCGGTAGTGGCAAAAAAACACAAGTCGAATGGGGACAAACAGGTTTAAAGCAAGCAAATGCCGAAGCGGAACGATTAATGCGCACTATAGCCGCAATGGAGCATCAACGTGGCAATCTCGCAAGAGTAACTGAGCCTCAAGGACATCAGATTCAGAATTATGTCAACAGTTTAAAGACAGCAAACCCCGAATTGCAAAGATTAAACGAGCAGTACAGAAGAGGTCAGTCTTTACTCCAAAACCAAAGTGCAGCAGAGCAACAAGCGGCAGAGGGCACAAAAAAATATACTGCCGAAATTATTGCGCAAGCAAACGCAATTCGTGAAAGTGAACGATGGAAAAGAGGTGAAACTGTCTGGATGACAAACGAAGGAAACGTAAAATTATCTCAAACAATTCCTCTTGAGCAACAATTGGTGGACTTGCAATATATGGGCAGGAGAATCGTTTTTGAAACTGCTGAAGCACAAGAAAAAGTCGCAGAAAATGTGAATAAAACAAAACAAGCATATTCTGAGGCCGCATCAGCCGCCAAACGTGTAAAAGAAAACGCTTCGATACCTACTTTTACCATACCGTTAGAGTCGTCACGGAAACTTAATGAAAGATTAAAAGAATTACGTGAGCAATATTCAAAATTAAATTACGGCCAACGTCACTCTGATTTCGGCAAATCTATTGCAGAGCAAATAAGAGCGATAACACGGCAAACTCAAATACTAAATCAAGAGTTAAACAGACCTACACGAAAAGAGATTGCAGGACTCTCTGAAACGACACTTGACAATATTGCATACAAAATAAGCCAGTTACAAGCATACAAGCGTGGCATAAACATCACAGACCCCAAGCAAGCGCAAGAAATAAAAGAAGTAGACCGTGAAATCAACCGCTTGCAAAAAGACTTGAATAGTTATATGGCGACTACTCGCCAAGCGTCCCAAATAAACAATGCACTCACACGCTCTTGGAACTATATGAAGAACCGTCTTGCGTTCTATTTTACTGTTGGAGCATCGACGCAGTTCTTGCGCAACTTGATTGAGATACGTTCGCAATATGAGATGAATGAGCGTGCGCTCGGTATCCTTATCGGTAGTGCTGAACGTGGTACGCAGATATTCAACGAACTCTCACAGATGTCGCTTGTATCGCCTTACACGCTTATCGAGTTATCGACAGCGGCGAAGCAACTCACAGCATACGATGTTGAGGCTCGGAACGTTGTTGACACCACTCGTCGCCTTGCTGATATGGCTGCGGCTGTCGGTATCCCTATAGAGCGTCTTACTTATGCTTTAGGACAAGTAAAAGCATTCGGCTATCTCAACTCTCGTGACGCACGTATGTTCTCTAATGCTGGTATCCCTCTCGTAAAGCAACTTTCAGAGTACTATACAGAACTTGAAGGGCGAATGGTAAGCACAGCAGATATATACGACCGCATCAAGAAAAAAGCGATTGGATATAACGAAGTGATGCAAGTGATGTACAAGATGACCGATGAGGGCGGGAAATTCTATGATTTCCAAGCGAAGATGGCTGATACGCTCAAAGTGCGTCTCGCAAACTTTACCCTTGCGTGGAACAATATGCTCAACGACATCGGTAAGAGCAATCAAGGATTCCTTGTTGGCGGCATCAACGGACTGACGAAACTCCTGCGACATTGGAAGGATTTAAATACGTTGCTAACTGAAGTTGCAGTCACTTATGGTGTGGTTAAAGCAGCATCTTTTGCTGCTGTTAATATGGGATTAGCGCAAAAATTCACATTCTTGGCAACATCAGCGAAACAACTTGGCAGCATCGCTAATATATTCACATCTATAAATAAAGGATTTACGTCGTTGATTTCTTCTCCGCTTACATGGATTAGTCTTGCTGCATTCGCATTTGTCGACCTTGGAGCGGCTATTGTAGCCGCAGATAATAGAATCCGTGAATTTAATAAGTCGATGCGAGATAGCGCAACGGAAAATCTCAAGAATATCAATGATTATCTTGGAAGCCAATCTACAGTTGGAGTAAGAAACCAATTGTGGCAACAAAATGGGCGCAATCGAACGCCTACAGATATTGATGAGCGTGAAGCAACAAAGGCTTGGGAGGTGATGCGTGAGCAGATTGAACTTTCCGTATCTTCAAGCGACCAATACATCGGTCGCCTACTTGACATCGAGAATGTCAGCGAACGTTTGAGGCAAGGTTTCGCTCTTTTGGATAATATACAACAAGTAGATGCTGCAATAAAAGAAATTGGCGAAGACACGTTTAAATTTGCTCAAGACTATTCAAAGTGGTGGAATTTATGGACTTTTGAAGACGGTCTTATAGGAAACTTGGACGACTATAACAATAGGCTTAAAGACGTAGTAAAAACATACGGAAGCATTAGTTCAGCGAAACAATTAGCCAACAATCTTGATGTTAACGCCGAAGCATACTTGCGTGCATTAGACGGTGAATATAAGCAATTGAAAGATGATGCTGATGGATTAGCAAAATCAATTAATGATTTTATTGACAGTAAAGGTTTTGGCGACAATCCAGAACAGATAACAGAAGTCTATAGCCAAGTTCTCAAGAAAATAGAACAAGAATACGGACTCTCGGCTGAAAACATGTACACACTCCAGACGGTTATTGAACAAAAGAGGAGTGAGATTATACGCAATGCGATACAAAATAGAATTGCCGATGAAGAGAGCATACTTGCAAACTCAGAAAACGAAAAAACAAAAATAACACTCAAAGCATCAATAGAGCGAAACAAGCAACTGTTGCAATATTACTCCGAATCGAATGATGAACAACGTGTAGAATGGGAAAGATACACGAAATTTGTGAAAGATAATTTCCTCGGAGAGATGCAAGATATGTTTGGTTCTCTGTCTGACGAACAACTGAGAAATATCAATTTGCAAGAAGACAAATACCAAAAATTTATTGAGCGCACAGCAAAAAGTTACGCACAGCGTCATAAGATGTCGTACGAAGAGGCTTTCTCACGTCTCAAATCGCTTATCAATAACGCTAACGCATGGCAAATTTTCATCCGACTACATATTGTAGCAACAGAAGAAAAATCTGTCGTAGACGAACTTAAAGAGGCAGACGAAAATCTTGAAACAGCACTAAAGAATGTTGACCGACTGAAAAAGAGAGAAGAAGATTTACAAGGTCGCATTAAAAAAGACTCTAAAAACCGCAAAGAAAACGCCGAACTGCTTCTTAAAACCACAAAAGAAAGATTAGAAGAAGAAAAGAAAGCCGAAGAGGCACGTGAGAAAGGCGGAATCTCCAAGACTGAAGAGAAAGCCGCAGCGAAAGCCGCAAAAGACGCTGAGAAAGAGCGCAAGAAACAACAGCGAGACGCTCTCAAACACCAACGTGAGGAAGAGTCTGAACTGCAACGCACACTGAAGAACGAGTTGACGCTCATCGACAAGATTCGTGGTGTGTACAAAGACCTCACGAAAGACGGTATGTCGCATGCTCACGCAATCCAAGTGGCGACCAAAGGGTATGAGAAGACCGAACAGAGCATCAACGCAGTATTGTCGAAATGGGGATTAGGACAGTTCCGTGCGAGCGACTATGCTGGAATCACAAATCCGAATGAGTTACTCCGAAAACTGAAAGCACAGTTAGAGCGCATTAATGCCACAGGACGTGCGAAACCAGCGGAGATAAAGGACTTTGAGGTAAAAATCAAAGAACTCGTTGTGGATGCTGAGAAATACAATCTCACGAAGATTACCAAAGGTCTCAACACTGAACTTGACAAACTCAAGGACGAGTATGAACTTGCGGTGGAGATAGACGCTAATCCAGAACTCGGCAATGCGTTCGCTGAGATGTTTGGCATCAACGTTGATGAATTTCCGCACACTTTCGCTGAACTGTTTGAGAGAGCGAACAAAGTCATCAAAGACAACGTGCGCAAACTTGGTGTTGATGTGCTTGACTTGGATGGATTCGACATACTGCGCACACCGCTCAAGCCTGATAACGGAAAATGGAACGGCATTGACTCTGACAGCAGCGCATTCCAAGAACTCACGAAATGGCAGAACACTTTCCGTGAGATGTTTAAGAAGAACATGACGGAGACAGAGAACATGCTCGATGAGTATGTCAAAAAATACGGCGATTTCTCCGATAAGATTGCTGAGATAGAGTCTGACCGTCTTGACAAGATTCGCAAACTCAACGAGGCATATTTCACCGAAGAGATGCGCAAACGTCCAGACTACCTGTCTAAACTCAACGCAATAGAGCAAGGCTCACAGCGTGAGAAAGGAAATGCGGCATTCGAGGAGTTCAAAAACTCACGTCTCTACGTGGAGATGTTTGAGAACTTAGAGTATGTGTCCACAGCGACACTTGAAGCGATGCGAGAGAAACTGGAGAACCTGAAAAGAGAGTTAGGCTCACTCTCACCAGAGCAACTGAAAAGCGTCATACAACAGTTTGAGAAGATTGACAACGAACTTATCAGCCGCAATCCGTTCAAAGGTCTCATCAAAGGTGCGAAAGACTATGCTAAAGCGGTCGGAAAGCAAGGGAAGAAAGCGCAAGAAGACTTTAGGGTGGCGCAGCGCAAGTACGACTTTGAACTCGGCACGCTCTCAACGATGAAAGAGCAACTGGAGCAAGTCAAAGCGGAGCATCCGATGCAAGAAGAACGAATCAAGCAACTTGAAGAGGAGATGACCGAGCAAGAGCATATCGTGGCAAAACGACGTGAGGAACTTGAGATAGCAGCGGAACTCAACGAGCAATACAACCTGATGAGAAGGTTGTTTGGCGAGCAAGCGCAAGCGGTCGAAAAGGTCATAAGCACCATAGCATCGAACTTACAGTCGCTATCAGAGTTACGTGACACCATACAGCAGACATTCGGTGTAGACCTCGGCTCTAACCTCAACGCAACGATTGACGGATTGTCAAAGGTCGGCAACGGACTGAGTCAAATCGTGTCATCAGCACAGAGCGCAAACGTTGTGGGTGTGGTCACTGGTGCGGTGAACACCGTATACGGTCTCGGAGACTCAATCGCAAGCATCTTCGGCAAGGGTTCAGCGAAGACAAAGAGACTTGACAAGCAGATTGCAAAAAGCGCAAAGACAGTCACTGAACTCAACAATGCGTACAAGGCACTTGAGCGTTCTGTCGACAAGTCGCTCGGAAAAGCAGAGACAGAAGCACGTCGCCTTGCCATCGCAAACAAAGAGGCCGAACTTGCGGAGTTACAACGACAGTTAACGCTCGAAAAGCGCAAACGCAAGAAAGATGAGGACAGCGATGCTATTGCGGACTATGAGAACCGTATCCAAGACCTCAAATACGAACTTGAAGACCTGAACGACACTTTGGTGAGCGAGTTGCTCGGAAGCGACATCAAATCAGCGGCAGAAGGTTTCGTGGATGCGTGGGTAGGCGCATGGCGAGAGGGCGAGACAACACTCGACGCTATCGAACAGAAAATGGATGAGATGATTATGAATCTCATCAAGAAAGCAGCGACATCCGCTATCGTGTCAAAGATACTCAAGCCGTTGTACGATGCTGTTGACCAGTACACAAGCGAGGCATCTGAAGGCGGTGTAGAGATGACACAGAACGAGATTGCGGCACTCGCAGCGTTGAGCAAGCAACTCGGTATTGACATCGATGTCGCATTAGGTGCTTATTACAAGAACCTTGAGCGCATCGGTGCGGTGTCACAGACTGTTGACGAGAGCAAGTCCCTCAGCGCACTTCAAGCGGGCATCCAAGGAATCACCGAAGAGACCGCTGGGGCACTCGAAGCATACATGAACAGTGTATCGCAGCAAGTGTATCTCCACAGTGATTTGCTCACACAGATACGTGACGCTGTCGTTGCGTTCGACCTCGATGTAAGCACAGCGACGATAAGCCAGATTCTGTTGCAGTTACAGTCGTCGTACCAAGTCCAGATGTCCATCAACAACATCCTGAGCGGTGTGCTGACACCAAACGGACGCTCATTCAGTGTGGAACTCGCAAGTTAAAAGGGTTATGGAAGACAAAGTGTATTTCAACTTTGAGAAACAAGCGTACGGCGAGAACGGTCTGTGCGCTGAGTACAAAAACGAACTTCGACGTTGTCATCAAGACACGTCGAGGCTCGTTGCCCTATCGCTACGGCAACAGTCCATACCGTGGATGGCAACCAAAATCCGTGAGCGGCTCATACCTCTGGACTACATCAAGACGATGTGGAAAGACTACATCAACGGATACGTGTTCCACAACTTGGACGGTGTTGATGGGTACACATACACGTGGTACGTGGACTACGACTACGACAACGACATCTGCGCAAGAGAGGATGTGGTGCATATCACACATACAGTAGGGCCAACGGTTGTGATACCAGAGACGAAATGCCCTGTCATCTACGTTGACAACCACAGCGACGTGCATATTGTGTGCGAGGGGTATAATATGCCAAAATTCTATCTCTTCGACAACTCACGCATCACCATAGAGGACACAGACGAAGAAAGCAACATCATCGTGTACAAATACAGCGGTGAGTGCAAAGTCAAAACGGAACGTTTCTGCCTATGCTCGGTGAGAGAATTTGACAAAGAATTGAGAATATAAAAAATCTTTACAATATGAATGATTCATCCAACAAGTATTATGTGAAAAAATCACGACAAAGTCAGTATTCCGACATCACATCGCTCTTTGACGGCGTCGCTGTGCTGAAACTTGAGGGAATGCTCAACAAAGGAAAAGCGGTCAATATCTACACAGCACAGTGGATAGACACCCAAGAGGAGGATTTCGCAATCGGAACACTCGACGAACACGACAACCCGATTGTTGTCAGAGAGAACGGAAACGTGTCGCTGACGTTCATTATCCGACAAAAATACGCAGTTTCCACCATCGACATACAACAAACACACGAAAATTTCGTTAATTATATGACAACGTCCGATGTGTGGCTCAAAACCAACTACCTCGGCGGTCTCGAAGCACACTGCGTGTGTCTGGACGAATACGAACCAACGACAGTCAGCCTCAACAGAGGAGATAAATCATACATCATCGGGACGATGACGTTTCACATGCTCGATAAAGCATTTTCGGATTAGTTTATAGAAGTTGTAATTATTCTTTGATTTGTCATTTTGCCATTTAATGTAATTTACGAAATGATACATGAGTTATTTTATTTTGATTTTGTTGTAAGGTGTTACGTCTAAACAGAATGATTTTAGGGTATTTTTTTGTATTCTGTTTTTTACATTTTCACGCACAAAAGGAGAATGCCGTTATCCGTGAGGACAGCGGCATTTCTCTCAAAGTGCTAATCAAACAGATAAAACAAAAAAAACAAAATGACTACAAACAAAGTCAAAATATGCTGTTCCATAAACGGATGTACCACGGCTGAGACAACTCGTCAATCAGACAAGCAGCATCGCAAAGATTAGCCTTCAACGTCGAACACTCCTCAGCACGCTCCGACAACTCTTTCTTCAACATCTCGACCTGTCTGTGCAAGACATCCAGTTTCTGATTCAACTCCTTAACCAAAACCTCCGAACGCTGACGCTCGTCCAGCAACTCACTGATACACTTGTCTTGGTCTTTCACTCTGACACGGTAATTCTCGTTGTGCATCTTGTACTGTGCGCACGAACGACGCAACGCAACAACCTCTTGCTCCAACGTTAACTCACCACCACTCTCTTTCTTCTTAGATGACATAACCACAAATATTTAAATATTAAAACTAATCAAAATCACTCTCCATATAACCCTCTAAGTCTGGGACACCAGACGGATGCAACTCAGACTGCTTCACCATGCGAGACTCCATACGGCCAGACAAACGTGGTATCGAATACATGTTCATCGTCTGACCCAAAACAGTGTAACCGTCAACAACATCGCCGTGGACAACCGAATAAGGCAACACATCACCCTTCACCTCAACAACCATACCACGGTTGAAATGATTGTTGATGTAGTTGACAAGACCCTGCTTGAAGAGAATGCGCCAAGACAAATACTTGTCCTCAACAACAACACCATCACTCTTCTTGTAACCACGACGAAACTCCGACATGAAAACCATGCAACCACCACCATTCGGAAGATACTTGATACCGTCAATGACACCGACCAATAAGAAACTCGCCATAAAATCGATTCTAAACCACTTTTTAAGCGTTCTGGCGCACGATAACCGTGAAGATGGGTAACTACACCACCGAAGCCGTTTTAACACGACACAGAGCGATTTTCACACATCATCGCCAGAAACATAAATTTAACCAGTGCAAATATAACAAACTTTGAATATAAAAACAAGAGAATCCAACACAAATTTCAAAAACATCATTCAAACGCTCTCTAATCGATTGTAAGCGCACCAGACTATAAAGTACCCACAAACACAAAGAAAATGCGCCAAAACGCCTTAAAAACGCCTTAAAACGAATGCTATCACACAATACAACTAAACATAAACAATAAAAACACAAAAATCATAAATACACAAGACGATTTACACACATACACGCACACGCACACGTGCGCACACACGTAATACGTCAAGACTATTTTACTCGTCAAGACTTAAACACTATAAACGAACGATTTTGACGTAAACTAAAAAAAACAGTATACTGAAATAATAATATACTTAACGACTAAATATCTGATAACATAATACGTAAATTCTTAATCTATATCTATTTTTTTCTTCAAAATTTATTTTTTTTAATTTTAAAAATTTTCTCTAAATTATTTTTTTTCTGGAAATAGTATATGCACCAACGGACTTTCGGCGGCGGCGTTATCCCCCACCCGTGCGCCTTGCGGCAGCGAAAACGGCCAAAAACCGACAAAAACCGACAAATATTTGTCCGCATTGAACATTATGCAAAAATATTTCTGCAAATTACATTATATCAATAAGTTACAAAGATTTTTGTGCTTTCCCTTGCATTATTCCATGTGAGACGAAAAATGAATAAAAATTGTATATTTAACCGCTCTAAAATTTGTCTATTTTGGGCTATCTATATCTATAATTTATAGTCTTACTTCTTATCTTCTTATCTTATCTTCTTACTATTATACTATAATACTATAATATTATTATACTATAGTACTATTATAATAGTGTTATATTATAGTAATACACTATAGTTTATGATTTACATTTACAAATTTACATATATAAATATTTAAGAAATTAAATTACAAATGTAAATCTTTACACGCATATAATAAGGTACGTGATACGAGAGGAATGAGTGTAATTTATACACTTAAAAAACTGTACGTTTCAATGAGTGTGATTTATACACTCAATCTGCGCAGATCTGCTTTAAGTGTATTGTTTATACTTAATCGGCGGTCTGTTTTTGGTGTAATAATTACACTTATTATTCGGTTTATGCGTAATTTTAACGCATAAAATAAAATATGAGAAAACTCAAAAAAAATTTTTGTTTATAAGTCGCTGAAAATCAATGAGTTACAGAAAACTCAAGAAAAAAAATGCATAGTGTTAACAAATTGGATACACTTTTTTTATTGTTGGTTAAAAAAATATTTCTATCTTTGCATCAGAATTCAAAACGGAGACGGTGGCCGTTTAAAAAACACCGAGCTAATTAGGCTATTTGCTCTTTGATTTAGTTAACATACGGCTGAATGTTGAAGGCTGCGGCTAGTGCTGGTTATTTCTCCTCATGTGTGGTTTTTGATTGAGGTCTGCCGCAGCGGTTGCTTTTACATTGGAACAAGTAAACGTCAAATCATTCAGCTCAGAAAAGTTTGGAACGCGCCAAGGAATTGGAGCGGAGCAAATAAGCGAAAAATCAGATTTAACCCAATTTTGTATTTTGGCTGCTTTTTCAGTGTTTTGCGAGTTACTTTTCCGACAATTACTTTGAGTGAGGGCTGCGGAACGGCATTTGCCTATTAATTCCCAATTGCCGCAGTTAGTTTTCCGAGTGATATTTTATCCGTTATTTTAGCCGTTTGTTTGGCAGAGTAATTTAGTAGGAAGACGTTGAAAACTTGGGCACAAGTAAGAAAAAGGAAAACGGGAAGTAACAAACACTACACAATTTGCGAGTGAAGGACGTAATTACCGAAAAAATAAGTTTTATGTTCTTTGCGTAGGCAAAGTACAGTCTGCGAAGATATAGCAGATATTGCCCGTTGAAAGTGCAGTTAGGTGACAGTTGACTGCGATACGGGAGAGTTATTGATAATTAGTATTTAGAGAAACAAGTAAGTACTAAAATCACATGTTTAATTAATTGTGGCGAATACTATCAGCAGAACAAATAAAACACCAAGTTTTGCGCCTATCATTATAGGTATTGTTTTGGTGTTTTTGTTTTGTCGTTTTTGCGCCGTTTGCACAAGTTTATTACTTGGGCGCAAATAACGAGCAAGGACTATCATTATAGTCGTACTATAGTATTTCAATACGGACAAAATAGGTAGTTTAATTAAAAGATTGCAATCTATCTGAAAATCTTATTGTGTGTATATTTGCGGCGGGGCTGCGAAGTTATTTAGATAGCCAATTTCTGCACACGAATTGGAGAAAAATAAGTATTCCCCTTCCCGCTTACTGCGGGCCGCAAATAACTAATTAGAGTTTATTTATATTATACAATTAACTAAAATTTATAGGAGACAGAATTATGAAAACTGCAAATGTAAATGTTATCAATGAGTTACGTAAAAAGGTAGCAAACCTTGAGCGTAAAACCTACTCCCTCAATCAAGCGGCCAAGGCTCTGTCAGGTATCGGCACCGACGCAGAGAAAGAAGTCCTCGGAGTCAAGACGTTTTCACTCGCTGAAATCAAGGCTGCGTGGAGTACCAAACTTATGATAGACGGCGAAATGGGACTGTACATGACGCAGCCCTACACTATGCTCGTGGAGGAGAAAGAAGTCCGCCTGTTTGAGAGAACAGAAGGCAAGAAGGGCGTGTCGTTCAGGGCATTGAGTGTCCGCCGTCTGCAAAAACCCGAGAAGTGGACGCCTGCCATCATCCTCGAGGGCTTGGTGCAGAGCAGATTCCCCGACTTGGCTGCGGAGGAGGCGGCAGATACATTTAAGCATGTGAATGACGTCGACGTCATGTACCGCAAGGTCACCAAGAAGGATGCAAACGGATTCATGTCGGTCACCTTCGAGGAGGTTGACGCAGAATAACCGCAAATGTACGCAAGCACGGGACCTGGGCACGTCGGTAAACTACCCAGCGGTAACTCCACCTACGCACATGCGTAGTCCGTAGGCCAAGTCGGGATAAAGGAGGAGGTCGGCTCACTATCACGCAGGCCGCCGTGTCTGTGCTGATGGGGTTTTCGTTTGGCGTGGTTTGCTCCACTGATAGAGCCAAACTGCGCATATCAAGTCCGCAGGCAGGTGTGCCGCCTTCGGGAGAAGGTGCGTCGGGTCGGGTCTGACGGCGGGCACAAGTATTTATTCACTAAAGCAGCCGCAGCCGCTCACGTGTGGGGGTGCAAAGTAACATGAAATTAAAACTTAATTTTTGCTCCGAGGTGCAGTGCGCCAAGGAATTTGCAGAATTTATAAACTCATGCACATTCCAAAACTTAACTGGAGGGATAATGGTCCTCCAAGTTATTAAAAACAAAATTGCAGTTTATGGCTGCAATTTGGACTGTAGCATCACAAACAATGTGATGTATATTGACGGCGAGCCAGCCGTAGATTTCGATAAAAGAGAAATATTAATAGACTACGCTTTTGATGAGTAAGTCACGTCCCGAGCATGACGCAAAACTGCTCACTGCATAGCCCATTTGTGTAAAGGTAGCACGGCGCACTATGTGCGTAGGCGTGGGTTCGACTCCGACATGGGCTTCAACGTCTAAAAAATACAAAACAAAACAACAATGAAAACAAAAACAAAGGATTTAATCGAGGCTATGGCACATGTGCTCGGCCTCAATAAGAATGAACTTGCCGCAGGATATGCGGCATTTGTGAACGATTTCTTTGGCAAGGAGGTCGTCGCATGATACAAATAATCATCTTCGCATGGGCTTGCGCATCTATCGCAGGTCTGTGCGCACTTCGCGAAAACAATTAACATAAACATAAACCAATAAAATTTCAACTATTATGGCAACAATTAATTTCAAAAACGCAATAACGAATGAGACAATCAGCGTGGCTAACATCAAAAAAGTAGCCGACCGCGAGTATTTCTTCACCGTCCGCGACAAGGGCTGCGGAACAAAGTTCTTCAACCGCAACGTCTGCTTTGCCAATAACGGCGACACCAACTATGGCGGCAAGAATGGCACGTCGCTCATCCTCATCGAGGGCTGGGAGCCAGTTGACGAGCCGAAGGCACGCAAGCCACGCGCGCCAAAGGCCGCTGTCACCGCAGAACCGACAGTCAGCGCACCCGTGACCGCAACGCTCACCGAGCCCGTTGTGACCGAGCCTATCGTGGCTGAGCCTGAGCCTATTCCCGCAGAACCCGTGGCAGAACCCGAACCAACAGTCGCAACCGCCGCCACCCTAATGGCGATGCTGAATGTCACAGCCAAAAATCTCTCAAAAAAATACGGCGAACTTGCTGGCGACATCATCAACGCAGTGACCGCAGCCGTTGTCAAGGTGTGCGAGACCACAGTCAACGCCGACGAGGTCAAAAAACTAATCGACGAGCGTGTGAAGGCTCTCTGTGGCACGGTCACAACAATCGTCGTGAAGCAAGCATCTGGCGTATCTAAGACGCTCAAGGGCGTGTTCCACAAGTCATTCGACATCTTCTGTAATCTTGTTGGTGCTGACAAGCCGTTGTATTTCTACGGCCCTGCTGGGTGCGGAAAGTCGTACATGGCGAAGCAGATTGCCGACGCTCTTGGCCTCGACTATTACGAGACCTCGCAAGCCATGTTTGCCCACGACCTCAAGGGCTACGGCGATGCCAAGGGAGAGTATGTCGGCACGCCGTTCTATAAGGCTTTTAAGTTCGGCGGCCTCTTCTTCCTTGACGAAGTTGACGCATCAGCACCCGAGGCTTTGGTTGTGTTGAACAACGCTATCGCTAACAAGCGTTTTGATTTCCCAGTGATAGGCAATGTAGATGCACATCCTAATTTCCGTGTGATTGCAGCAGGTAACACACGCATGACTGGTGCAACGTTGGCGTACACCGCAAGACAGTGTCAAGATACGAGTTTTAAGAACCGCTTCTTCTTCGAGTTGGTTGGCTACGACGAGCGCATAGAGTTGTCTATTGCCAACGGCGACAAGGAAATCGTGGAGTTCGCCCACGACATCCGCAAGGCCGCACGTGAGACCAACATCTTGCAGTTGTGTTCCTATCGGCAGATTAAGGACATGGCGACTCTGTTGCCATGTGTGAACGGCGACCCTTCCCACATTGTGCGCGGTAGCGTGTTACAGGAAAAAGAGGTCGACGAGGCCAATATCCTCTACTCTCACCTTGCCCACAAGAGCAATCCTTGGGCAAAGGCAATGAAAGCCGAAATAGAGAATATGAAAAACGAGGAGGTGTGGTAACACCCTCCTCTACTTCCTTTTCGTTGAATACAATATACAATAAAATAATATTATATCATGGCTGATTTTTTCAAAAGGTTCGAGAACGTGACATCTTTGGTCACGTATCTCGACGAGGCTCCCGTACAGCCCTACTTTTTGGGTTGTCAGTCCTCGAAATCCACAAGCAACCCGCATTTCTATGGGTACGACTCGTACGAAGATGCCCGCGAGAAGATGCTCAACGGCGACAAGGAACTTGCAAAAAAGTTGCGTGGTACGGCAAAGTTAGACATTAACGTTCCTGCCACCGCGACAAAAAAGCGCATGGTGACGCGAGTCGTGGGGTTCATGCCGCATGTGCCTAATTATTTGGCTGGTGTACCCAATAACATGGTTTGGGTCGAGGAGCAAAAAGTAACCGAGCCTGTTATTACAATCGTTTATAACATCGGTTGTTTAGGGTCTTCATCAAGCGACACGGTCACTAAGGTTTCGGCACGCATCATGTCGGCAATCATGTCAGCGGAGCGAAAAGGTTATAGAATCAACCTTTACGTTGCATCCGCACAGACACAAGGGAAGCAGTGCTGTGGTCTTTTATGTAAAGTAAAAGATAGCGGGCAGCATATTGATACGCTAAAAATGGCCGTACCGATGATTTCTCCCGCTATGAATCGTCGATTCGGCTTCCGCTTCAGAGAGACAATGCCTGGACTATCGGAGGACTGGGTGTACGGATATGGAAGTTCAATGGGAACGTACGAATTTCAGTCGTTCCTCAATAGGCAGAACTTTAAATATGATATTGCTATCGCTTTCGAGAGCGTCAAGCATATAAAGACGCAAGATGAACTTGAAAAGATGTTCATCGACGCATCTAAAAAAATAAAGCAAAATCACTAACAATTTAAATATTCAAAAACATGGCAAAGTTAACAAAAGCCGAACTTGAAATGCTCGGCATCACAGAAAGCACAAAAGAGAGTGTAAACAACGAGTCGACAACCGCAGCATCCGCAACAGATGCGCCAGTCACGGCCACAACGCCCATTCATGAGCCGACAATCAGCGACGAAGAGCGTGAAAAGTTAACAAAAGAGTTTGTTGGGCATTTGGTGGTGGCTACGATACGTGGCCGTGAGTGCTACGGCGTGTGTGATAACATTTACAACACGCCATACGGCACAATGCTCGGGATTCTGTATAAATACGGCAAAGACGAGTGGCACGCCGCCCTCACCGCACCAACCAACGTGAAGAAGGCAGAAGGAAGCGAAGAGGAAAAAGCACGGACGTCCGCACTTTACTATTGTGAAATGGAGTCAAACTCCTTGCGTTGGCGCATAGCGAAGGAGAAGGCGTCTGGTGCGATACCGACACGTGAAGAATACATGCTTCAGCGCATTGAGCGCATCCGTGAGCGCATCGCATAGGCGGCTCACTATCACGGCGGCGGTCATGGTGACGTGAAAGCGAATGCTGGAACGTGGTGGTTCGATTCCACTGCCGCTTCAAAGAAACAATCTTAAAATAACAACAATATCGTTTAATTTAAAACATTACAACTATTATGAAAAGAGAAGAATACACAAAGCGCGTCAACGAAATGTGCGCTTACATTGACGACCATGCTTACGACAACATGGCAAAAGAACTGAAAGAGCGCAAAATTACCAACCCTCTCACATACGGAGCATGGTGCGAGCGCAACTTTGAGTTGAATTTACGAGAGGACTACAAGCGTATGACGACATGTACGTCAGATTTAAGCATCGCTGAATGGTGTGTACCTATTGAGGGTATGACGGCAATATCCTCAACTTTGCGAAACATGGTTCTATTCTGGCGTGACAATATCGAGTTGATGGCCGAGTTTATAATCGTGCTGAATATGAATGCACGGGAGCACCACGCAAGAAGGAACGTCAACTATGCCGATATGTATAGCGAACTTTACCTTATGATGAAGGATTTGTTCTTTGATTGGTTTGACGAGAGCAATCCAAATCACGACGAGGCGGTACGCTACTACTATGATTACGTCGACTAATTTGTTCACACTCACGCGCCGCTTGCGAACACTGGCGGCGCATACTTTAACAATCACACAACAACAATGAAATATCAACTTTTAATTACAGCGAATTGCGACAGCGACAGCGTCGTGATTTTCGCACAAGAATACGAGAAAAGCATCGTAAGCGACGGAAGAATAAAAGAAGTGATTTCCTCACTTATACCATGCGTAAAATGGGAATATGACGACGGCGACGACGTGGTTGGCACTAATTATTGCCAGTATGCTGCGTACACCGAGCCAGAAGACTATACCCACTACCTTCTCGCGTCGTGGAATGCAATCGACGAAACAAAAGGGTGTGGTATTATTTAACTCTCGCGCAAGTAATAATAATTAATATATTATAATTAATAAATTTCAATTATGAAAACGAAAGATTTTATCTGCTACGTGGTTTTAGGCATACAGCCTGACTTTATCGACAACCTTTGCGACGAGTTCGACGTAGACTTTTCGTATGACGACATCAAAGAAATACTCGACATGTGTTCGGGTGGCTTCCAAAAAGAAGACCATTACAACAGTGTAGGCAATGAGATTATACGCCACATCTACGGCCAAATCATCGCCTACCACAACGACGTTCTGGACGAAAACAAGTTTGATTATATACTTGACGGAAGATGCAGCCGCCTGTACTACGACGGAGAAACAATTTACTCTAAGCAGGACATTGAGAACTTAGAGGAACAGCACGAACTTGAGACAAAGTAAAAGTAAAAGTAAACAACATATAGCAAATATGGAAGCAATTAAGATTTGGCTTGTTACTCAAGAAAGTAACGTTGATGGACTGATTGTGTTCAATGTAGTCCCTTGCATTAGCGAAGATACGGCAAAGCGAGTGTTGCAAAAAGAAGTGCAAACACTATTAAGCGAATCTCCTAAGTACAAAGATGCTAAGCGATGGATGGATGGAGATGATAGCCTAAACTATGACGACTGCCCATACACATGGGAGAGCGATAACGACGATGCGTTCTACATCTCTTGCGTATATGATGACTATTATGAGTTAATCAAAATAGAAAAGAAAGAAATCCAGTATTAACCTATGGCAAAAGTAATTTTAACCGATGCAATCATCAACGAGAGAAATTGATAACTTTGGTATTAACCACATAAACATAACGACTATGGCAAGGTATGAGGTTTACGACAACAACGACGAGGTCATTATGGAAACAATTAAGATTTGTAAAATTTCACCCGAAAACGGATATGAAGACGGAATCGCCGAATACAACGGCAAACTAAGCGCAGTTTACGCACTGTGCTTGTATGTGTGTCAACGCTTATGGCACACAGACTACCTTAATAAGCGGATGATTGAGAAAGCAAGAAGCATGATAACGCTCGGCAAATCAAACAAGGCTTGCTACTTTTGGGCTAACAACGACGTAACGTATTCCGCTATAGCAACAAGTGGAAAAGACGCAATCACTGGCGAGTTTGGAAGTAAGTATGATTATGAACCAAATTATCCGACAAAATGTTAGAGGATTATGAAGACATACTTTATCTACACATCAGCAAGCGGCGAGGAACACCGTATCGACGTTGAAAAATTCATGCAAGAATACGCCTACAATGACATCGTGCATTGTAAACGCAACCTCATGGGATGGATTGGAACTAACAAACATTTTGAATATGAATAAATATGCTACTTACATTCGAGTCTCTACGGCCAAACAAGGTCGTAGCGGATTAGGACTGGAATCACAACAAAAGATATGCGGCGATTTTATTGCCGCTCAAGGCGGGACGAAAATCGCCGAATTTAAAGACGTCGAGTCTGGCACACATCGTGACAGACGAGGACTCATTGCGGCGATAGAGTTCTGCAAGACCAACAAATGCGGATTGGTCATCGCTAAACTTGACCGTCTTGCAAGAGATGTCGAATTTTGTTTCCGTGTTGTTAACACGGGCATCGATATTCATTTCTGCGACATGCCAACAATTAACACATTGTTGTTAGGCGTTTTCGCAGCCGTGGCGCAATACGAAAGAGAACTTACAAGTGATAGAACGAAAAAGGCACTTGCTGCCAAGAAAGCACGTGGTGAAAAACTTGGTGGTGCTTCGCTCGGATGGCAAGTATCATACAAACTTAAAACAAAAGAAGAAAAACAAAACGAATCTATGGAAAGAGGTAAAATGAAGCGGTCTCGACATCAGACATCAAGAGACACGCAAGCATTTATTAGGGTACTCAAAAGAGTGTTCCCTAATGCCACATTGGGCGACGACCCCTCAAAATGGCTATGGAATCAAATTTGTTGTAAACAGCCAAAAAGAGACGAGATACTCTCTATCATGGCTGATTACCAAAATATTGATTCAACGTTATTCCCAAATTGGGATTTCAAGCTATCAACAGAAAAGAATGCGCAGAAACTGCGCTCTTATATGCAAGCGTTCAAAAAATCATTTATTAACTAAAACAAAATAACTATGGCAATTATTCTATTGTTCGGATTCATCGGCTGTATCCTTAACGGCGACCTCATTAAGATGGGTGGTCGTGGTGGTAGAAAACTCTAAACACTATCAGGACCGCCGAACGGAAAACAGTCACTTAAACATTAAAACAACAAAATTTTAAATATGACAACAACTGATTTTTACGACATCGGAAAACTTGGCCGTGCCCTCATCGCTTTTGAAAAAGCGATGGCAAATTATCGTGCAATTATCGAAGGCCGTGAAACAATAGCAAAAGGCATGAGGAGCAAATACCCAAATATGAAGATAGATGCCATTCGCAGCCAAATGGCGACGCAAGAAGAACAGTTTTTTATGGCGGCTCAAGTTGAGTACGACGACGCAAAATGCTGCGCTTGTAGTCTCGGCATTGAGTTGCCAACTATCGATGTGAAAAAAGATGTTCTTAACATCTTACGATTACGAAAAAAATATGTAGAACTTAAAAATATCAACGTATAACATGGGAAAAAAGAAATGTTGTATCTGCGGTCGGACATTTATAGGTTACGAAAATAATCCGTGGCCTATTGAAAACGATGGAGTGTGCTGCGACACATGCAACGAAAAAGTGATAACCGAACGTTTAAAACTTATAACAAAATGATAATGAACAACATCAACGACAACGAAAAGAGCGCACGTACCCAATGCGCTCAAATCGTAAAATGGTTAGAGCAGGGTTACTCAATCACCTCACTTGAGGCATTGCAAATGTTCGGGTGCATGCGCCTTGCATCACGCATTTGCGACCTCCGTGAACGTGGCTATCAAATCAATACTTGCAAAATCAAGACTGCAACTGGTAAATGGATTACAGAATATACTTTAAAAAAATAATGTTATGACGAACATCGGATTAAAGTACTTATCTACAGTTTCTTCCGAATTGCGTGAAATAAAAGAACAGTTAGAAAAACCAACGATACCTTGGTGCTTATTGCCAAGGTTATGAACGAGCGCAAATAACGTGTTTTTTAAGCACGCTACGGCACTTTGCTACACTTTGTGGGATAACCTACCCACCAGTAGTTACAAAACCGCTTAAAACGTTTAAAAAATAACTAAAGAATAAGAGGAATCATGGCAACAATTTATAAAACAAACGGAACAGAGGTGGAAATACAGCCGCAGAACGGAAAAGATTTCACACTACAAGAAATGCAGGACATTGTCGGTGGCTACATCGAAATACTGCCAATTGGCGACTATTTGATGGTTATAAACGAAGAAGGGAAATTGAACGGATTAGGAATCAACAAGAAAGCCACTGATATTTTCCTCTCATACTATCTTTACTCATTCGACATCATCGTTGGTGATGTACTTGTTTGCGAAGCGAATCAAATTATATAAACTTAAAACGAAAAGAAATGGAAGAGATTATTAAAATCCGTTGCCAAAAATGCGGAGAGATAAAACCGCAGAGAATGTTCAAAAAGACTCGTTGGGGAAACTTTTCGATTGTGTGCAACGAATGCGTCGCCGCCGCAAGGCATGCAAATGCGCAGAAGAAAATAAACTCTGAGATTGAAAGTGTTAAAGTTGAACTTGAAAAAGCGAGACTGTTACGTATCTCAGAGTTCTCTCCTCGTGAACTGATGCAAGAACTTGCTCGTCGTGGCTACGAAGGGAAACTGACGTACACCACTACACACACAATTGACATCACTAATTTCTAATCGTATCATCGTGCGACTTTTGTGAGATAACTACTCACCAAGTCACACATAAAGCATTACATTTATGTTCAATCAACAAAAATTCAACAAGTGGGAAGAAGAGACTCATATTCCGAAGAAGATTATGGATATGGTCGAATGGATATGCGAAAAATGCGGTGTCTGTTTGATAGAAGAAACAATCACGTTGCGTAACAGAGGAGGTTATGCTTATGCTTTTGCAAAAGGCTACCAATACTCTTATTGTACGTCCTCGTATGAGGACGGGCCTGATGTAGACTATTCAGATGAAATCGCAAAATGGCTGAAGGGACTTGGTTTTATAATCGAAAACTCTTATGGTGACAACGGATTAGATAGCGCAACGAATTGGCACGACACTTTTGGGCATTACGATTTCGTGTACCAGCCGACAAAGGTGTATGCCGAAATATTTGAAGAGTATTCCGATGATGATGATGACTATGAGTAAAAGTTAAAAATGTTAATGTTTTTTGGAATATTCCAAATTATAATTAAATTTGCAAATATGAAACGAATCTTTACCGACCCAGACAAAGTATTGCTCGCAATCTGCGAGAAATGCAAAATCAACTACGTGTGCGCTGCGCTTGCATTTTTGTGTGTGTTGTTCTATATTTTCTTTTTGAGATGAAAACTATAATGCCAATAGAATTTCTACTGTTGTAGATTGAGATGAAGAACGCTATCACTATCATCGCCGCCGTTATCGCTGCTGCTGCAATCGTTATGTTCATGGTCATTTCGTGGACATTTGACAATTGGTTCACTGGTGTTATCACTGGTGTATCTCTCGCTGCATACCCATCTTGGGTAAAAGAATCATTCACAGATAAAAGATAAGTATTGAAACCACCACCGCCTCGACGTGGGCATCGCTCATAGTATGTTGATTAGGTTTTATAATGTTTGTGTCAATCTGCCTGCGGGCGGTGGTTTTTACTTTACAACAAAACAAAACGACAATGGATAAAAATATAAAGCAAAACATTTTAAGGGTTGTGGAACAAAACGGTTTCTACAATTTTGACGGACTGAAATACATCTACGTGAAGATTCGCCCTGACGACTCTTCAACAAGGTTTAACGTTAGCGACGACCTCGCAGAGATGATTGCAGAAGAGTTGCCTAACAAATACAAAGAGCATTTGGTTACAATCAATCGTGAAGAAACATGGAGAGCATCTTATGTGCCTGTGTTTGACAACGATACACAAGCGATGTGGGATGCAGAACTGAGCGAATATATCCGCAACAAACAAGAATGGTGCGACAAGTACGGATGCGAATAATTTAAAAACGAACAATTATGGAACAATTTCAATCTGATTATTTACGAAAAGCAAGTGACCAACTAAACAAGATTCGGAAGAATCTTGATTTGGTTATGTACGACATCAACCACCCTCTTACCGATGCCGAATATCAAAGGCTTCGTGAAGGGTATGACAAGATATGCGAGGCTATAGACAAGTTATCATGATGAAGATGCAAGAATTATCAATCGGCGATTGGGTCAATGTTCTCAATTACCATTGGGACGGAAGACCTTACACAGGACAAGTGAAAGGTATCACGAAGAAACATGGTACTTATTACTTGCAATTCGGCAGTGCTTTATCTGCTGAGATTGACAGGTGTGAGCCAATTCCCATCACTCCAGAAATCCTTGAGCAGAATGGGTTTAGACTGAAAGAGGAAAATGATTCGTATAAGGAATATATTGCATGGGATGAGCATTGCATTATAGTGTTTTATTTCTACAAAGAAACGATATATAGAGTAAGCACTCTGTTGGATTGTGAACGTGGTTTTGCAGGAGGTCTTGATCGAATCCACAAATGTAATTTGTTGTATGTTCATCAACTCCAACACGCATTTAATTTATGCGGAATACCCAAAACCATCGAACTATGAGAAAATTATTGGATTTCATCCTATTACTATTTGTTGCAATATTTAAAAGGAAATAAGTTATGGTACACGAAGCATATTGTAGTTACGAGATTTCAAAAATCTTAAAGGAAAAGGGATTTGATGAGGAATGTACTCGTTATTATTCTTATGAAGATGATGAACTAATTGAATATACAAATGGAGTATATTCAAGAAACTCTAAAAATTGTAATAGATGTACTTCCCCAACTCACCAAATGGCTTGTGCTTGGTTGAGAGAGAAGCATTTTATAATAGTTGTTACTCCAGTACTTTTCAACGTAAACTATGAAAATTCTAAGTGGGGCTATGATATTTGGGCAGATGATAATCTTGAAGTAAGTGCTGAAGACTGCAGTAATCCACTAAAATCTTATGAAGAAGCTACTGAAATGGCACTTAAATATGTACTTGAAAATCTAATTTAATTATGACACTACTAGCACAACAATTAGGCAAGATTATTCGTGAGAGGGGAGGCTATCTTCCCTCCCACGACAACTGGCTTGAAGAGAAAGCCAGTGAATTACGTCAGATGAATATAAGAACTATTATAGAGTTGTTTATCTCCTGGAATGGAGAAGACAGCCCTATAGATATTGCCAATATTGATTCAGCAATAGAGTATATAAACAAATGTATGGAGGAACAACAATGAAAGATTTCTTGAAAAGAGTAGCAATTCTTATTTTCGCAATATTTTTATTTCCCGTAATAGGACTAATATGTGTATTTGACCTAATTATAATGATTCTATATTATCTGTACAAAGGTAGATTTTGGTGGTATGATTATAACCCTTTATTTATAGTCTTTTTGGAATTAATTTACGAAGGAAAATGTGAATGGAGGAATAACAATGACAAGGTATAAAGTAGGAGATGTTATACGTTATTTTGATACTGAAGTAATTATTACTGAAGTGGACGATTATGGATATCATGGTATCAATGCAGCAATACCTTTTGCTGCTGAAAAGTATTGTACTTTAATAAATGAAGAACAACAATGAAAATAGAAACAAGAAAACTTAACAAAATGTTATTTATCATACCATCAATATCAATAGACTATGAATATAAGTTTATTAGTCTTGTATGGTTAAGATGGGGTATTTTTATAGGGAAATAAAGGATTGGAGGACAACAATGACCTACGAAGAGAGAGAAAAAAGACTTTGCAATAACTGCGAAGCAAAAGAAAACTGTTCCTACATAAGCAGAAACCTTGAAAGAAAATGTTCTTTTAAGGAAACTACTATGTATGGTTGGGAACTTGGCTACAAGGATGCTGTTGCCAAGGCTTGTGAGTGGCTAAACAACTTCTATAATGAAGAAACACATAGTTATCTTGTGAAAGAAGATATTGACGCTTTCCGTAAAGCAATGGAGGAACAGCAATGACGTATAAAACATACACAAGACAAGAGTATCTGCAATGGTGTAAAAACAATGGCGTCAAGAATCCATTGCCTGAATATAAACGAAATAAGTTCACCATAAGCGGTTATCCAACATATCCGTATGACAAAAATTTCTAAATAAGGAGGGACAACAATGACAAAAGAAATCAATATTGAGGAATACCGACCACACATAGTATCGGAAGTTATATGCGTAAAATGCTACAAAAGATGGATTGCCGTAAGACCTTCAATAACCAAACTTAAAGACCTTGAGTGTCCAAATTGTGGGGTAGGATATGTAATAGAAACAGGTGAAGAAATAAATACTGACGAAGAATGATATTTTATCATGGAACATCGAAAGAAAACTGGGATATCATCAAAAGGGAAGGTGTCTTGTTTAATGGTAGGGTTACATATCTTGCTGTAAATATGGGAGAAGCCAAATGCTATGGTAATATTGTCTTGCAAGTAAAGTATGACCCAACTACTCATCCTAATATGAATAACTATGTAGATGGTTGTTGGCTGTTTAGGGTGTACGAACCAATAACAATTGAAAACATAAAAGTAATGGAGGAACAAAAATGACGGATAAACAAAAGAAAGCGCTGAAAATACTGAATGAACTGAGGAGTTTATGAATAATTTTAAAAAAGCGATGGAGGAGCAATGACACAGGAAGAAATAAAAGAAGCAATTGAAGACCTTGATGAAGAGGTGCTGTTAACAATCATTGAATGCTGCAAAGAACTCAACATTAAGGGAATGCAAATGTGCTTCTGGGATAGGTATAGTTTAATGGATGTGATTGACAAAGTATTGGAGGAACAATAATGAACACAAGAGAAGAACAAATTATTAAAGCATCGCAACTTTATGCAAAACACTTGCAGAAGCCATTCATGGATGGTGCAATGTGGGCTGATGCTCATCCCAACCTCTACAGCGTGACAAGGAAGTCAGTTGAAAGGGAAAGGAAATATTTGATTAGAGAGGCTTGTGATTGGTTGAGAGCCAACTTGCAAAACTATTGGAGTCAGAGTGTGACAGCCCCTGAAAAGTTTATCAATGACTTTATGCAATACATGAAAGAAAAACAATGAAAAAATTAAAAAAAGCAGCGTATGACTACGCAACAAAAAGGCAGCAAGACACTAATTTCCCAGTGTATAATTTGGAGACTGAAATCACTGATGCTTTCATCGTAGGAGCACAGTGGTGGATGGGACATAACCTTTGGGTGGATGCCCAAGGTGATGACCTACCAGAGATTGATAGAGAGGTTATCGTACTTTGCGACGATGGTCATGAAGGCTATAAGGTTTGTTTTGCACATAGACCATACAAGAAAGGATACCTTGGGAAGAGTCTTGTAACAGGGAATATTGAAACCTTTTATCCGCAAGTATACGGTAAAGGTGGATGGAATATCCCCGACGTAAAATGGTGGTTAGATGTCGAATTGCCTAATTTGGAGGAGGAACAACAATGAACGCAAGATACGAAGAAATAGAAAAGGCAGCAGATAGATACATGAAGGACATCGTTACACCTCTACCAGCCTCAATCAAGACCGCATTCATCAAGGGCGCAGAGTGGGCAGATGAGCGTCATAAGCCAAAAGTTTTATGGACATTATCTGCTGCTGATAGAGGCATTATTCATGAAATAATATTTGCTCTTAATTCTTTAGGTAAAGAAAAAATGATTTCATACCATAAGGAAATTGAATTTTTAAATAAAATACGAAAATTATGACACAAGAAGAAAAAACAAAACGCTACGACAAGATTTCAAAAGAAGTAAAAGATTTTTTTGAAGGTAAACAAAAAATGTATAGTAACGTTAATCAAACATTAGAATATCTTTTCCCCGAACTCAAGGAGAGCGAAGATGAGAAGATAAGAAAAGCAATTATTGAATTCTTTGAATCACAAGATGACAATACTACCTACTCATTAGT
>Ga0310697_10000269_pt1 | contig 73787 bp, 63 predicted proteins | sample 172DNAGHGlowgp2_FD_203883 | JGI IMG/M metagenome (GOLD analysis project Ga0310697, IMG submission 203883) | Sheep rumen microbial communities from Palmerston North, Manawatu-Wanganui, New Zealand - 1728 DNA GHGlow gp2 (v2) (version 2) | ecosystem: Host-associated > Mammals > Digestive system >...
AGCTACAAAACTTAAACCGTATTGCATCCATCTGCAAGAATTATTTCATGAAAATGGAACAATCTCTATAATCGGATGCAAAGGTAAGAGGTACTTGGGTATGATGACTGCTATGACTCAGGTACCTGTCCCCACGACTGTCGTTACCGCTACAGGTGGAAAACAAGGTGACTTGAATAATGATGGCGTCATCAATGCTGCCGATGTCGTGAAACTGGTGAATATCATTATGGGTGGATAGTGTACAAAGGAGGGTATATTCATTCTGAAAGGATGGACAGGATAACATAAAAGTTCTATGTAAAAAGATTCAAGCACCCTCCTTTTCACCTAAAATCACTGTGGGACGGTTCCATTGATAAAAATGATCAGTAGAACCGTTCCTTTGATTTGTTCTTGCCCCTGCCCCGTCATTGCGATGAGGACGAGTAGGATGGTGATGATGGTTTTATGCTACTTCTGTTTGATGTATTTCTTCTCGCCGTTGACGAAACTATTGAGCACAGACCATTCCTTGGGAATACAGAAATTGTTCTCAACATCAGCGATTGCTACGTAATAGCCTTTGGGCGTGATGCCAAAGAGAACGCGCGTTGAAACATGGCCTTTGCCGGTATGTCCTTCGAAAAGTCCAATAATATTGTTAGTATATTGCATCACCTCTTCTTTAACATTATAAGAATACCTAAACATCTGCTCTGGGTGAACCTCGGTATAGTTGAGCGTGATGCTGTCGATGGCAGTGAATATTTCTTCTGCCAGTTCTGTTTTTTCCCGTGGAATAAAATACATCGTTCCTATGGCTTGTCCGGCATTTTTAGGCTGATGGGGTCTCTCAGCAGAAACAAATTCCTTGTCGTGATGGGCATCTATGTCATAGTCATCGCTTTGCGCCCACTTGAAACTCCAAGCTTTGATGTCCTTTCGTTTGAGAATGGGTGTGATTCTGTCCAGATATGGCTGCTTGTCAAAATAATAACTCTTTCCGCCGGGCAGGGGAAGTCTCTTGTTGTATCCTAACGTTCCAAAGCCTCTGATGTGCTTACCGCATGGTTTCGGACTTGCCGTATAGTTGAAAAACACGGTTTCGAGTGCTCCGGGATAAAACATGGTGCCGTCGTTTGCCTTGATTCTCGCAACAGAATATTCTCCGTTCCTCAGGCAAAGCGAATAGGTGATGGTGTCTGTACCATGACTATGAGACTCAAAGTGATAACTCTCTTCCGATATTTCCATTAATGAGTCGAGGTTGTGCCGGATGGAGCCAAATATTTTATCAAAGACCTCTTTGCGGTTTCTTTCGTTGACTGCTTCTATCTCTTCTGGTGTGAAATTATTAAAAGAAGTTGTAACACCTTCGCAGTCGGTTGAACAAAGGAATTCCTTTCCGACTATGCCGTTGTGGACGTATAACAGTTGGCCGTCGCCGTGATTTATCTTCATTTTACTATCTTGGCGGTTTGATATGATCTTTTCGATGTCTTCCCAAATTTTGTCCATGGGTGTCCTGTCCTGTGCAGAAATAGATACTGACAGACAGACTGATAATAATATTATTCCTATTCTCTTCATGATTTATAAATCGTTTAATTGATTATTATTTGATAGTTATCCGTTCATTGAAACTCGCTGAATGACGCGATTGCCTCTTTCACGAAGTGCTTTTGCCTGTTCTTCAAATTGCATTCGCGGGTCTTCGTATGGAACGATGTCGGAATCCTCCACTTTTGTAAGTTCTCTTATGCCGTTATCAGGCGCAAAAACATCTATTGCCATTTCATTAGGAACGCTCTTGCTGCTTCGTTTCTTGCGGTGGTGGTAGGGGCTCTCTATCGTAGCCCGTGGTTCTTCCACCTTCGGTTCCACTATTTTCGGCGGGTCGGAGTGTGGCTTTGTAATCTTCACCTTTGCCACCTGCTTCGTCTGAGGCTGGGTAGAAACATCATCTCTCGGTGGGCCGATGAAGACGATGAGCAAGGCCGCAACACAAGCGGCAGCCAACCAAGGCCATAGCCTGATGATGCGGGGCTTTTGTTTGCGCGCTGCTGTCATCTGGTCGAAGAGTGCCTCGTCAATGGTTAGCTCGCCAAGCATTCCGGCAATAATCTTCCAGTCTTCGGGAGCATCTTCACGAGAGACTTCCAGAGCCAGCAGCCTCTCCTCCTCGGCTGTCGTCTCGCCGTTGAGGTATTTCTGAATCAATAATTCGGTGTCGTTACGTGTCATGTTCTTAACTTTTTAATTTCTTCAAACACTTTCTTTCTCGCTGCAGAAACGATGCTTTTGACTGAAGGCTTTGCAATATTGGTCTGCTTTGCTATATCATCAAGTTCAAGACCTTCTACCTGTCTCATTTCAAACAGTCGTCGCTCACTCGGTTTCAGATGTTGCACCGCTTTTTTCACGGCTTCATGCAGTTCCTTCGCTTCCAAAACCTCATGAGGCGATGCGTCAATATCCTTGTCTGGTGGGGAAATCTCCTTGATGAACTTGCCCGATACAATGGGGCTGGATTTCCTTTTCCTAACCATATCCATGCAGCAATGTTTGGCCACCCTAATGGCAAGACCATCATGCTGTGCGCCAGACTCCATTCTGTCAATGAACCTAAATAGAGCCACCAGTCCCTCCTGCGCGACATCCTCGGCATCATCGTCATTACCGAAGAAACTGCGGCCAACCGAAAGCATCAACTCACGGAGCGCAGGGGCAATATGTTCAAACTCATCTTGTGTCATCTGCTATATAAGCGAATGTCAACGTGAAAAGTTAAGTTAAATAATGAAATTGTTTTTGTTCCTGTGTCAGAAAACTTTGATCGCTCTTAGTTGTTTCTTTCAAAACCCCGGTTCTGCCTCGCCACGAAGGAAGGTTATCCATCCATCCTTGTCTTTGAAGTAAAATCCTTCGAATCGAAGCGTCGTTTCATTGGCGTAGTCGAAGGTGGCGATATTGGAATAGGCCATGTGTCCACTATTTGCACCCTCATAGTGGGCATTCAGCAACAGGCAGTTGCGCTTCTCGCCATTTCCCCCTTCCGGGCTGTAGTAACTCAGTTTCCATGTACCTGAGAAAGTTCCTTCCAAAGGCTCCACATTCTCCCAATCGGTATAGAGTTGCTCCCCGTCGATGGTGACGAGCTTGCGGGTTTGCCATTTGCGCATACCCGACAGTGTGCCGTCGGTCTGGAATGTGAGGCGCTCGAAATAGCGCTGCGTGTCGCTGATGTTCTCGTAGTGCCATGTGCCGACCATGAGCGGCCCGTACAACTCGTTCAGTTGCACGGTCTTTTCGTGTGCCTCCGGGTCGGCATATCTTGGTTCGTCGCTTCCGCAAGAGGCGAATGCGAGGGTGACAACCAAAAGTGATATGACGGTTCGGGTTTTCATGTTCATTTACTTCTTCAACTTGCCTTTGCTCTCAAGATACATCGTGAAGGTCTCCCACTGCATGGCATTCTTCTTGATGTTGGCCTGCGTGCGCTCGTCGTTAATGAACTGTGCTGGGTAACAGTCGTGCAGATAGTAGCGTGGATTGCCCTCGTCCTCGCCAATCGTAGAATAGTGCAGAACAAGGTCGTAGAAAATGCGGCTGTCGAAATCGGACACGAAACGGCTGACCTCAAACAAGAAGTTCTCACCAAGGCGGAACTCCAGTCCCTCTTTATGATAGTTCTTCATCAGTTTATTGAAAAGTTGCTCATCCTGCTTCTTGAAGCGGATCTCGCGGGTGCTAACGTTGAACCACTCGATATCGTCCTCGGTGAAGAGGGTGTCAATGGTGGCAGTCGCGCCCCTTGTCTCGCCACTCGCTTCGCAGACGAAGAACTTAATCTGCTCCTCGGGACAAACAGTAAAGGGCTTGTCCTGTTCACTATCATTGCTGCTGCAAGAGGCGAGGGAGAAAGCAGCAAGCATCATGAAGGCGATTCTCCAGAGTTTCATTGTATTCATCTTTCTGTTTCGGTTGTTACTTTCATTTAATTTGTCGTTCTGACTGAGGTCTATGCACTCAAATCATTTTGATATTTTATACACACGACTTGTCCTGTTGAATGTCGGACACACTCTTAGTTCTAATTCGACTGTGCAAATTTACGAATTATTATGTGATATCGTTCCCTTTGTCTATACCTTTTATATATTATTAGGTGAAATTTGTTTGTTTTGAGGAATGCTATAAATACTGCTATAATCATATGAAATCGGAGTTTATTCAGGAGATTATTGAGCGCACTATGTCCGTGTAGTCCTTTCCCGACTTGACCTCTATCGGGTGAGCACTCATCGTTCAGATAGAGCTTGATTTACAGTGAACTGAAAGCACTTACAGCAGTTTTTTACACTTTTCAATAACTTTTGATGGCTAAAAACTACACTTTTCAACGATAAACGTCAAAACTACATTTTTAAAATTGTGGCTTTATTATGTAAAATATCGCGTTCTGAAACGTCATTTCTTGTAAAATATCGTATTCTTATGCTGCGTTTTCATGTAAAATATCGTGTTTTACGTTTTTTTTCGTATCTTTGCACCCAAAATATCATCGTTATGGTTGACAAAAGGACATTGGAATTCATCCTTACTGACCAGCAGGAGGAAATGGAAAGCAGAGCTGAAGAGGCATTATGCCAGCGGCGTGAAGAAACTCTGATTGACTTCAAAAGCACTCAGGCACAGGTAGTCATTGGTGTCAGGCGAAGCGGTAAATCAACGCTTTGCTATCAGGCTATGCACAATCACAGCCTGAAGTTTGCATACGCTGACTTCGACGATGAACGGTTGGTTGATCTCAAGGCAGACCAGCTGAACGACGTGCTGGAGATTCTGTATAAGATATACGGCGACTTTCAGTATCTTTTCCTCGATGAGATACAGAATGTCGTGGGATGGCATCTGTTCGTCAATCGTATGCTGAGAAAGAAAATGCACGTTATCATCACAGGTTCCAATGCCAAACTGCTCAGCGGCGAGTTGGCCACGCACCTCTCTGGTCGCAATAAGGAAATATCACTTTATCCTTTCTCTTTCAGGGAGTTCTGCATGATGAAAGATGTGGACACAGAACGTCGCACCACGAAGGCAGAGGCATTCCGCAGGGCTGCTTTCGACGAGTATCTGAAGCAGGGTGGCTTCCCTGAGTTGCTGATGATAGACGACAACAGAAATTACGTGAGTTCATTGGTGGACAACATTCTGAAACGCGACATCGAGCAGAGATACAAGATTGCCTACAAGGCTGCATTTGAGAACCTTGCCCATCACCTCCTGAACGTATCGCCTGCCATTGTCGTCACTACTGACCTGGCTGATCTGTTCCATTTCAAGTCGGAGCATACGGCCAAGAACTACGTGAAATACTTGAAGGAAGCCTATATGCTGGTGGGCATTCAGAAGTATTCGCAAAAGAGCAAGCAACGCTCTGTCCAGGAAAAGGTCTATGCCGTTGACGTGGCCATGATGGACCAACGCGAGAATGCCTTTGCGGGCGAGAACCTTGGTCATCGGCTGGAGACCATCGTAGCCATTCACCTTGTCAGGAAATGCAAGTCGGAGGGATTGGATGTCTATTACCTGAACGACCGTTCGGGCGAGTGCGACTTTGTGGTCTGCAAAGGTAATCAGGTCATACAAGCCATACAGGTGTCATACGATATTTCTGCTGAAAATACTTACAAGCGTGAGAAGAATGGCCTACTGCTTGCCGCCAGACAGACCAAATGCGAAAATCTGTTGCTACTCACTGACCATGAGAGCGGCGAAATAGAGGAGGATGGTCACAAGATGAAGATTCAGCCCGTCTATGAATGGAGTTTGGAACTCGGGGTGTAATCAGCTGAATTTTAAGAAAGCAGTGCAATAGCCAAATATGTCAGGGGACAGATACTGACACAGGTGGGGGATACATGTCCCCTGGGGCAAATGCTTAGCTCACCTTGCTCTTTGAATGATTCCTCGGTCTATGCCTGTCATGCCAATGCGCGAGCCCTGACCCGTGCAGTGGGAAATTATCCTTCGGAAGGAAACTTACAGCCTACCATTTCTTTCCCGTCTGATTGCGATGCCAGCAATTTCTTGGATGCTTTACCAGGGGGTGTTAACAGACTGCCTGAAGGTGAAGTTGGGCCAGGTTCTTATTTCATTGATGCGGAAACCCAATCCGTTTCTACGAATTCAGGTGCTAGCAAAATTTATGTAGTGGGTACTGTTGATTTATCCACAGGAGACACCAATCCTGACGCCCCCCATATTTGCTCCAGACTATCTTTCGGAAATCTATCTGCTTAAAGGGGCTACCTTGAAATTAGGCAAGATTAGTGCCCAGAATTTTAAAGGTACCATTTATATTGCAGAAGGCGCAACACTTGCGTCGGACGAGAGCCTCATGGCAACTAGTAATTCGAAGGTGTACAATCATGGTAGTATCAATGTTCCTTATTTTGAAGTCAATACGTCTAGTTTCCTCTATAACGTAGGCACATTAACAGCAAAAATAGTGTATGCTTCTAGTAACGGAAGTAGAATTGTCAACGATGGCACCATTAATTCTGAAGATGTTGTAGTCGATGCCGCTGCTGTGCAGAACAATGCTGAATGGAATGCTACAGGCACCACAAAGATCAATTCCAACAACTCGGGCTGGGTCAACAACGGACATTGGATGACTTACGATTACACTTATGTAGGTGGAAGCGAGAATGTGATTAATAACTGTTTCCTTGAGGTGACAAATAATTTTGATATGAACATATCATCATTAATTAGTAATCCAAATAACTCATTCAAAATTGATGGTGGCGGTGGTGTGGTAACTAAAAATTTCAATGGAGGTAAGGGTAAGAGTGAAGATGGTACCCTATCCACATCAGGTCCATATAAAATTGTCATGGGTCATGGTGCAGTATTTAAAGTCACCGAAACAGCTGCTCTTGCTGGAGGTTGGACGGGAAGGGGATTCTTCGGGCCCTCTGAAGGTGAGTATGCCGTCTTCCAGGCCAAAGATATTGTCCAAGCCGAAGGACATGAGAATGACCAAGGGGCAGTTACCTACAGCGGAAACTTATACGTCTCTGCAGAGACACATTTTGCACAAGGAGGCTGGGCTGGCCAAAAGTTTATTTATGAACAAGGTAGTTTCAGCATAGATGAAAATATTTATGCAGCAGGTTTCAAATCTGGCAAGCCCAACATCACTATCCCGAAGACAACATGTAGCCCAGGTTTCAAGGGTAGTAATTCACTCTATCGCGTGATTGCTGAAGACTTGTCGGCTTCAGAGGCCGGAGACTTTGACTTTAACGACGTTGTCTTCGATGTAGTCAAGGCAGAAAACGGCCAGACGACACTCAAACTGATTTGTACTGGTGGTACCCTTCCGTTGAGAGTCAGAGGTGCAAGTGAAGCTGAGGGTGTAGAGGTTCACAGTATATTTGGAGAAACGGCTCCCAACGCACAGGGCAAATATCAAATGTATAACACAGGTGCCGGTCCTACTAAGCCTGCAACAGAATTCACCATTGAAGGCGAGTACACGACTCCTGAGCAGATTAAGAACATCGTTATTGAGGTCAAGAAAGATAATACATGGATGCCTCTCAATGCGACTCGAGGTGAAGCAGCATGTAAGATCTTAGTTGACGATACGTTCACGCCCGTTCCTGAGAGACAGAACATTGCTGACAAGAATAAGAAATTCACCGACTACGTACAAGGTAAATTCGTGGATGATTTCTGGTGGAAATAATAATATCGTCTGCCAATGTTTTATATAAAATAAGGTGGAAAGATAAAAAAAACAGGGAAATAATTTGGTGGAATGGGGAAAAAGTAGTACCTTTGCACCCGTTCAGTGGAATGAGAGACCCGCAAGGGCCTCTCTTTTTCATTCTAATTACACAATTGATCGATGATTAATAAGGAAACAGTAAAGACTTTGGTGGAAGAGTGGTTGCAGGGCAACGACTACTTCCTGGTAGACATTATGTTTGGTGCCGATGACCGCATCGTGATTGAGATTGACCACGCCGACGGCGTATGGATTGAGGACTGTGCTGAACTGAGTCGCTTCCTGCAGGAGCGCCTGGGTGATGAACTGGGCGACTTCGAGTTGGAGGTCGGCAGCGCAGGTATCGGACAGCCGTTCAAGGTGGAGCAGCAGTACGTGAACCATATCGGTGACGAACTGGAAGTGCTCGGCACTGACGGCAAGAAGGTGCAGGGCATCCTGAAGGAAGTCAACGGACGGGAGTTCGTGTTGACTGTCAAAGAGAAGCAGACCGTAGAAGGCAAGAAGCGTTCCGTCCTGGTGGATGTGGATAAGACCTACTCGATGGACAGCGTGAAATACGCCAAGTACCTGCTTACTTTTAAGTAAATAGTGAATAATTTGCTACCGCAGAAATAATCAAAAAACAAATATAATGGCAATTAAGAAAGATGCGAAAGGCCCCTCAATGATTGAGACCTTTCAGGAATTTAAAGAGACGAAGAACATTGACCGCACCACGCTGGTGAGTGTTCTGGAAGAGAGTTTCCGTAACGTAATCGCAAAGATCTACGGATCGGATGAGAACTTTGACGTGATTGTAAACCCTGACAAGGGTGACTTCGAGATTCACCGTAACCGTGTGGTGGTAGCCGACGGCGAGGTGGAGGATGAGAACAAGGAGATCGCCTTGAGCGAGGCCCAGGAGATTGAGCCTGACTACGAGATCGGTGAGGAGGTGTCGGAAGAAGTGAACTTCCAGAAGTTTGGTCGTCGTGCCATCCTGAACCTCCGTCAGACACTGGCTTCGAAGATTCTGGAACTGGAGCATGACTCACTTTACCAGAAATATAAGGATCGCGTGGGACAGGTTGTCAGCGGTGAGGTCTATCAGATCTGGAAGCGTGAGGTGCTGCTCATCGATGATGAGGGTAACGAACTCCATCTGCCGAAGGGTGAACAGATTCCCAACGATAACTACCACAAGGGCGAGACCGTACGTGCCATCGTGAAGGAAGTACAGAACGAGAACAATAATCCGCGTATCATCCTCTCCCGTACCAGTCCGTTGTTCCTGGAGCGTCTGTTGGAGGCTGAGGTGCCTGAGATTAATGACGGTCTGATCACCATCAAGAAGGTGGCCCGTATGCCGGGCGACCGTGCCAAGGTGGCTGTGGAAAGTTACGACGAGCGTATCGATCCGGTAGGTGCCTGTGTCGGTGTGAAGGGTAGTCGTGTGCACGGTATCGTGCGTGAACTCGGTAATGAGAACATCGATGTGATCAACTACTCGAGCAACATCCAGTTGTACATTACCCGTGCGCTGAGTCCTGCCAAGATCTCCAGCATCACCATCGATCAGGAGAATCATAAGGCTGAGGTCTATCTGGAGCCGGAAGAGGTGAGTCTGGCCATTGGTCGTGGCGGTATGAACATCAAACTGGCTTCGATGCTGACGGAGTTTACCATTGACGTCTATCGTGTGGTCAACGAGAGCGAGGCCGATGAGGATATCTATCTGGATGAGTTCGCCGACGAGATCGACCAGTGGGTCATCGACTCCATCAAGGCCATCGGTCTGGATACTGCCAAGGCTGTGCTCAACGCCCCGCGTGAGATGCTGATTGAGAAGGCCGACCTGGAAGAAGAGACGGTGGATCATCTGCTGGAAGTGCTCCGTTCGGAGTTTGAGTAAATTGTAAATTGTAAATTATCAAATTGTAAATTGATAGATGGGAGTCAGATTAAATAAAGTATTAACAGAACTGAATATAGGTCTTCAAACGGCAGTTGATTACCTGAAGAATAAGAAGAGTCTGGGTGAGATAAAGGACGACGCCAATGTCAACACCAAGATCACTGACGAGCAGTATGAAGCACTCGTCAAGGAGTTCAAGGGCGACAAGGACGTGAAAACCCAGGCGAACAGGATCTTCCCCAAGAAGGAGAAGAAGGAAAAGCCGAAACCCAAGGAGTCGGTGGTGGAGACGGTGGCTGTGTCTAAGGAAGAGCCACGCCAGACATTCACGCCCTTAGGGAAGTTAGACCTTGAGAGTATCAGTGGCAAGAAACCTGCTCCGGCAACCAAGCCAGCAGCATCTGCCAAAGAGGAAAAACCTGCACCTGCGACTACTGCCGAGAGTCCGGTGAAGGAAGAAGTGAAGGTCGAAGAAGTGAAGAAAGAGGTGGCTCAGCCCGAGCCCAAGGTTGAAGTGAAGCCGGATGCTCCGGAAATTCCTGAGAATCCGGAGATTCCGGAAACGCCAGCGTTTTCAGAGCAACCAGAATCTGAAGAAGAGACAGAGAAGTCTCCTGAAGTCTTTAAGTTGAAGACAGAACAGAAGGCTGCACCCAACCTCAATGTGGTAGGTAAGATCGACCTTGATTCACTGAACCAAAGTACGCGTCCGAAGAAAAAGTCCAAGGAAGAGCGCCGTAAGGAACGTGAGGAGAAACAGGCTCAGTTGCATAGCGCCAATGGTGAGAAACGGAAGCGTGAACGTATCCGTGGTGGTAAGGAGCGCGTGGATATCGAGGCTGCTGCCAACCAGGATAATGGCAAGAACAATAAGAAGAACAATAAGAGCAAGGGTGGTAACCAGAACTTCCAGGATAGTGGTAACCAACAGCAGGGCGGTAAGAAGAACAAGAAGAACCGTCCCGTGAAACAACTGGAGGTGGATGATGAGGCTGTGGCCCGTCAGGTGAAGGAGACACTGGCTCGTCTGACCTCGAAGAACCAGAACAAGAAAGGTGCCAAGTACCGTCGTGAGAAGCGTGATGCTGTTGCTGAGCGCATGCAGGAGGAGATGGAGACACAGGCAGCAGAGAGCAAGGTGTTGAAACTAACAGAGTTTGTGACGGTGTCAGAACTCGCCACCATGATGAATGTCGGTGTGAACCAAGTCATCGGTACCTGTATGAGCATCGGTATCATGGTGTCCATCAACCAGCGTCTGGATGCAGAGACCATCAATATCGTGGCTGAGGAGTTCGGTTTTACCACAGAGTATGTGAGTGCCGAGGTACAGAATGCCATCACTGAGGAGGAGGACGACGAGAACGATCTCGTGACACGTGCGCCGATCGTCACCGTGATGGGACATGTAGACCATGGTAAGACTTCGTTGCTCGACCATATCCGTAATACGAATGTGATTGCCGGTGAGGCTGGTGGTATCACCCAGCATATCGGTGCCTACAATGTGAAACTGAAAGATGGTCACAGTATTACGTTCCTCGATACGCCGGGTCACGAGGCCTTTACGGCTATGCGTGCCCGAGGTGCTCAGGTGACGGATATTGCCATCATCATCGTGGCTGCCGATGACTCCGTGATGCCTACCACCAAGGAGGCTATCGCCCATGCCCAGGCTGCCAACGTACCGATGGTGTTTGCCATCAATAAGATTGATAAGCCGGGTGCCAACCCCGATAAGATCCGTGAGGACCTGGCCAATATGAACCTCTTGGTAGAGGACTGGGGCGGTAAGTACCAGTGTCAGGAAATCTCGGCCAAGAAGGGAATTGGTGTCTATGAATTGTTGGAAAAGGTGCTGCTTGAAGCCGAGATGCTCGACTTGAAAGCCAATCCTAACCGCAAGGCTACCGGTTCCGTCATTGAGAGTTCGCTCGACAAGGGGCGTGGCTATGTGTCAACCGTACTCGTGTCGAATGGTACACTGAAGATTGGTGATGTGGTCATTGCTGGTACGGCCTGGGGTAGGGTGAAGGCGATGTTCAACGAACGTAACCAACGTATCGAACAGGCAGGTCCTGCTGAGCCCGCCATCATCCTGGGATTGAACGGTGCACCTACTGCTGGTGACTCCTTCCACGTGATGGAGACGGAGCAGGAGGCTCGCGAAATCGCTAACAAACGTATCCAGTTACAGCGTGAACAGAGTCTGCGTACCACGACAAAACTCGGACTTGACGAGTTGTCACACCGTATCGCTCTGGGTGAGTTCCATGAGTTGAACATCATCGTGAAGGGTGATACCGACGGTTCTATCGAGGCGCTGTCAGACTCCTTCATCAAACTCTCTACGGAGAAGGTGCAGGTGAATGTGATTTCAAAGGCTGTGGGTCAGATCTCAGAGAACGATGTGATGTTGGCTTCGGCTTCCGAGGCGATTATCATTGGTTTCCAGGTGCGTCCTTCTGCCGATGCCCGTCGTGCTGCTGAGCGTGAGGGTGTCGAGATCAATACCTATTCTATCATCTACGATGCCATCGACGATGTGAAGCAGACCATGCAGGGTATGCTCGACAAGGTGAAGAAGGAGGTGATCTCCGGTGAGATTGAGGTGAAGCAGGTATTCAAGATATCGAAGGTGGGTACAGTGGCCGGTGGTCTGGTGACCGATGGTAAGGTACACAACAAGGATAAGGCCCGTGTGATCCGTGATGGTATCGTGATCCACACCGCTCCTATCGATGCCCTGAAACGCTACAAGGATGATGCCAAGGAAGTGGCAACAGGCTTGGAGTGCGGTATCTCACTGGTGAACTTCAACGACATCCAGGTCGGTGATATCATTGAGACCTTCACAGAGATCGAAGTCGAACAGAAACTCTGAAAAGTGAAGAGTGAGTAAGAAGCCGAAGATACGTTCCTTTGCCAAAAGGCTCACACGATGGATTGCGCTTACGCAACTCATCGTGATGGGTTTGGCATCTTACTACATCTACTTATTTTCCAAGAGTTTTATAATGATAGAGGAGGCCAGTCTCTACAAGTCTGCTTTGACGACTGCCAATGCAAATGTGGCACGGGTACTCTCTGAGGTCTCTGTCGGCACGGGTAACCGTGTGGATGAGATAGAGAAGACGCTGGATCAGCCTGACAAGTTGGTCAACATCATGAGTGAGGTGGTCACCCAGAATCCTGCTATCCGTAGTTGCGGCATCAGTTTTGTGGATGGCTACTATCCTCAGAAGGGGCACTGGTTCTGTCCGTATGCTGTCAGAGACGATGATGGTACTGTCAAACAGCACATCATCGGTAATGCCAGTCATGACTACCTCAAAGCAGAGTGGTTCACGGAGGCTTTGGAGGCAGACAGCAGTTATTGGTCGAAACCGTTTTTCGATTCTACGGATTCCATCACACCGCTGGTATCCTATATGATACCTATCCATGACAAACAGGGTAAGACGGTGGCTATTCTTGGTGCCGACCTGTCGTTGAACTGGATTGGAGAAAGGATGCAGAACCGTTTAATGATGGAGGGTGATTCCGTCAATATTTCCCTTGGAAACGATGAAGATGCTGATAAAAACGACGGTTCTCTTTTCGGTTTGGAATGGCGGAATCTGACGACGAAATTCATCATCGATCATGACGGGACCTTTTTAGTTCATGATGATAAGGACTACATCATCAAAAAGAACTATTTTGAGCGCGCCAAGGAAACGTCTGATTCAACGGACGATCACGTTGGCCATCAGATGGTAGCGGGTAGGTCTGGAGCCTATTTTAATGAGACGGGCCTGTTGGTCAAGCCGTTCAGGTACTTTGACAGTGATTTCTGGTCAGTCTATATGTTCTATGAGCCTGTCGAGAACACCAACTGGAGTATCGCTTCTGTCGTCAGGAGGATAAATATCGATTCGATAGCCATTGCCATGGCTCTCTCTATGATAGTCATGATTGCCATCGCTCTGTTGGTGACGCGTATCGTAGGAAAGATCATCGTTAAAAGGATAGCCAAGCCACTGAGGAAACTGGCTGAGTCGGCTAATGAGGTGGCAAAGGGAAACTTCTCCGCGCCATTGCCTAAGATCAAGCACAACGACGAGATAAGGTTGTTGCGCGACTCGTTTGAGGGTATGCAGCACTCCCTGACGACATATATCGATGAACTGAAAGAGACGACTGCCTCGAAGGCCGCCATCGAGAATGAACTGAAAGTGGCCCATGACATCCAGATGTCGATGCTGCCCAAGACATTCCCGCCCTATCCTGACCGTGATGATGTGGATATCTTTGGTAAACTGACCCCTGCGAAGGATGTGGGTGGCGACCTCTTCGACTTCTATATCCGTGACGAGAAACTATTCTTCTGTATTGGTGATGTTTCGGGTAAGGGCGTTCCCGCTTCATTGGTAATGGCCATGACGCGTTCCCTGTTCCGTAATATCTCCCTGCATGTGTCAGAGCCGAATGTGATTGTGAAGGCTCTCAACGCAGCAGTGGCCGATGGGAACGAGACGAATATGTTCGTCACGCTCTTCCTGGGTGTGCTCGACCTGCATACGGGTGTGCTCCAATACTGCAATGCAGGACATAACTCCCCATTGTTGATAGGAGGGAATGTCAGAACGTTGGATTGCGATTCAAACATACCTATTGGGGTGATGAACGACTGGGCCTTTACGCGTCAAGAGATACAAATGGAATCACAGTCCACCATTTTCCTCTATACCGATGGTCTCAATGAGGCAGAGGATACCATGCATGCCCAGTTTGGTGAGGATCGTATCCTCCGTGTGTTAGAGACTCAGGTGGCTCAAGGAACCATCCAACCAGAGACCATCGTCACACAGATGAACGAGGCTGTCCATCGTTTTGTGGACAATGCTGAGCAAAGTGATGACCTGACGATGCTCGTCATCAAATATACCAAGAACAATGGATAGAAAAGACAACCGTCAGAATGCTGGTTCATCGCAAGGAAATGATAATGACCTTGTGCGCAGTATTGCCGAACAGAAATATGAGTTCGGCTTTACGACGGATGTACATACGGAAATCATAGAGAAGGGACTTAACGAGGATGTTGTCCGACTCATCTCAGCCAAGAAGGGGGAACCGGAATGGATGCTTGAATTCCGGTTAAAGGCCTTCCGCTATTGGAAAGAACAGACTGAGCCTACATGGGGACATGTCCATGTGCCGCCCATCGACTATCAGGCCATCTCTTACTATGCAGACCCTTTATCGAGGAAAGAGGAAAGAGGAAAGAGGAAAGAGAATACCGACATCGACCCAGAGGTGATGAAGACTTTCGATAAACTCGGTATTCCGCTCGAAGAACGTCTCGCCCTCAGTGGCAATACGGCTGTGGATGCCATCATGGATTCTGTCTCCGTAAAGACCACCTTCAAGGAGAAACTCCGTGAAAACGGTGTCATCTTCTGTTCGATTGGCGATGCCATCAAGGAGCACCCTGATCTGGTGCGGCAATATCTGGGAACCGTGGTGCCTTACAAGGATAATTTTTTCGCTGCCCTCAACTCTGCCATCTTCAGTGATGGTTCGTTTGTATATATCCCCAAGGGTGTGCGCTGTCCCATGGAACTGAGTTCGTATTTCCGTATCAATGCCAGAAATACAGGTCAGTTTGAGCGCACGCTCATTATTGCTGACGATGATGCCTACGTCTCGTACCTTGAAGGCTGTACGGCACCGATGCGCGACGAGAACCAACTGCATGCAGCCATCGTGGAGATCATCGTGATGAATCGGGCTGAGGTGAAGTACTCCACCGTCCAGAACTGGTATCCAGGTGATGAGCACGGCAAGGGCGGTGTGCTGAATCTGGTCACGAAGCGTGGCGATCTGCGTGGTGTAGACTCCAAACTCTCCTGGACACAGGTGGAGACAGGCTCCGCCATTACGTGGAAATACCCTTCTTGTATCTTAAGAGGTGACAACTCTCAGGCAGAGTTCTACAGTGTTGCTGTGACCAACAACTACCAGGAGGCCGACACGGGCACGAAGATGATTCATATTGGTAAGAATACCAGATCGACGATTATCTCAAAGGGTATCTCGGCTGGTTACTCCCAAAACTCCTATCGTGGCCTTGTCCGTGCAGCGACTACTGCTGATAACGCCCGTAACTACTCTTCTTGCGACTCGCTGCTCCTAGGCTCCAACTGTGGTGCCCATACCTTCCCCTATATGGATGTGCACAACGACACGGCTATCTTCGAGCATGAGGCTACGACCTCGAAAATCTCAGAAGAGCAACTCTTCTACTGTAACCAGCGTGGCATACCCACCGAGCAGGCGGTAGGCCTCATCGTCAACGGTTATGCCAAGGAGGTACTGCAAAAACTCCCCATGGAGTTTGCCGTCGAGGCCCAGAAACTATTAAGTGTATCATTAGAAGGAACAATTGGATAAAGATATGTTACAGAAACTTTTTGGATTTGATCCCTCCACGATGACAATCCGTAAGGAGGTGATAGGTGGCATTACCACCTTTCTGACAATGGCCTATATCCTGGCCGTCAACCCAAGTATCCTCTCCGCTACAGGTATGGATGCCGGTGCAGTGTTTACCACCACATGTATCTCGGCAGTGGTAGCCACCATCGTGATGGCTGTCTATGCCAAGTTACCTTTTGCCTTGGCCCCGGGAATGGGACTGAATGCTTTCTTCGCTTTCACCGTGGTGCTCACCATGGGTTATACTTGGCAGTTTGCGCTGACCGCCGTGCTGATAGAAGGACTGATCTTTATCTTGCTTACCGTGACAGGCTTGCGTCAGCATATTGTCAACGCCATACCCTTGGTGATGCGTCGAGCCATCAGTCCAGGTATCGGCCTGTTTATTGCCTTTGTGGGACTGAAGGGCGCAGGTATTGTCACTTCGTCGGAGTCTACATTCATCACATTGGGTAATATGCATGAGCCCGCTGTGTTGCTGAGCCTGTTTGGTATATTACTGACAGCAGCCCTGTTGGTCAATAAGGTGACGGGAGCATTGCTCATAGGTATCTTGTTGACAACAATCGTAGGCATTCCCTTGGGTGTTACCAACTTTAGCGGTATCATGTCCTTGCCACCATCCATCAGTCCGATCTTCTGGCAGTTTGAGTGGCACAATATACTGACGGTAGACATGTTCGTTGTCGTACTGACATTCCTGTTCATCGATATGTTCGATACCATCGGTACCCTGATAGGTGTCTCCAACCGTGCAGGGATGGTTGATGACAACGGCAACGTGAAGAATCTGAACCAGGCCTTTATGGCTGATGCCATCGGTACCACTGTTGGTGCGATGCTCGGAACATCAACGGTAACGACATACGTAGAGAGTGCCTCAGGTGTGAATGTGGGCGGACGATCTGGACTGACCAGTCTCACCGCTGCCATATGCTTTGCTGTGTCACTGCTCTTTGCCCCCATGTTCCTTGCCATACCAGAACAGGCTACGGCAGCAGCCCTGGTGCTGGTGGGTGTGATGATGATGCATGACATTCGTAAGGTTGACTTCTCCGATTATGTGACGGGTATCCCTTGTTTTATTTGCATTGTGCTCATGCCACTTACCTATAGCATCTCTGACGGTATCCTCATAGGTGTGATCTCTTATGTGCTGATCCATCTGTTGTCTGGCACTTTCACTGATAAGGATGCGCGTAATAACATCAATTGGGCCACCGTCCTTCTGGCCATTTTATTTGTCTGCCGCTACGCTTTCCTATAAGAGATGTCGTTAAATAGAAAAGAAGAATGTTAGAAGTAAAGAATCTGCACGCTCAAATAGGCGACAAAGAGATATTAAAAGGTATCAACCTTGTGATCAACGATGGTGAGACACATGCCATCATGGGTCCTAACGGCTCGGGCAAGAGTACACTCTCTGCTGTGTTGGTGGGTAACCCGCTCTATGAGGTCACTGAGGGTGAAGCCTATTTCAATGGTAAGAATCTCTTGGAGATGAAACCTGAGGATCGTGCGCACGAAGGTCTTTTTTTAAGTTTCCAGTATCCTGTGGAGATTCCTGGTGTGTCGATGACCAACTTCATGAAGGCTGCCATCAACGAGAAGCGTAAGTATCAGGGACTCGACCCGATGAATGCTGCAGAGTTTCTGAAACTGATGCGTGAGAAGCGTAAGATTGTGGAACTTGACAGCAAACTTGCCAATCGCTCCGTCAACGAGGGTTTTAGCGGGGGTGAGAAGAAACGTAACGAGATCTTCCAGATGGCGATGTTAGAGCCAAAACTTAGCATCCTCGATGAGACGGACTCTGGTCTTGATGTGGATGCGATGCGTATTGTGGCAGAGGGCGTCAATAAACTTCAGACGCCAGATACCTCTTGTATCGTCATTACCCACTATGACCGTCTGTTGGAAATGATCAAACCTCAGTATGTCCATGTGTTATATAAGGGTCGTATCGTCAAGACAGGGGGACCAGAACTGGCTGTTCAGATTCAGGAACATGGCTACGACTGGATTAAGGAGGAGATAGGAGAAGAGTGATGGGTAGCGAGCAGCAATACATAGACCTGTACGAGCAGTGTCGCACGATGATTTGTGCGCATAGCAGCGACGTCATGAATGCTGTGCGCGATGAGGCCTTTGAGACTTTCCGCAAACAGGGATTCCCGTCGAAGAAGGTGGAGCGCTACAAGTACACTGATATGCAGCAACTCTTTGCGCCTGACTATGGATTGAACCTGAATCGTCTCCAGGTTCCTGTCGATCCTTACGAGGCCTTCCGTTGCGATGTGCCCAACCTTTCTACTAGTCTCTATTTCGTGGTCAATGATATGTTTTATCACGATGATAAGCCCAAAGGCCATTTGCCCGAGGGTGTCATCATCGACTCTCTGAAAGACTTTGCCGCCACTGCCTATTACAATCGTTTGGCTGGCAAGACTCATGATGCTGCAACAGACCTCAATACGATGTTGGCGCAGGACGGTCTCTATGTCTATGTGCCTCGAAACGTGAAGGTCGATCGTGCTATCCAAGTCATCAACATCTTGCGCAGTGATGTCGATCTGATGGTGAACCGTCGCGTGCTCATTATCCTCGAAGAGGGTGCAGAGATAAAAATGCTCTTCTGCGACCATGCTGCGGATGACAGGAACTTCCTCGCCACACAGGTCATCGAGGCCTACGTAGGCGAGAATGCATCCCTCGACCTCTATTGCATGGAGGAGACGCATCATAAGAACGTCCGCGTGAGCAATGTCTATATCGACCAGCAAGCCAATAGTCGTGTGAACCACAATGTCATCACACTGCATAACGGTATCACCCGTAACAAACTCGACCTGACCTTCTCTGGCGAGGGTGCCGAGTGTCAGTGCTATGGTTGTGTGATTGCCGACAAGCAACAACACGTCGATAACAATACCCAGATTACCCATAAAACCCATCACTGCACTTCGAACCAACTCTACAAATATGTGCTCGACGATAAGGCCGTTGGCGCTTTTGCAGGAAAGGTCTTGGTGGAGCATGGTGCCCAGAAGACGGTCTCGCAGATGACCAACCAGAACCTGACTGCAACCAAGGAGGCTCGTATGTACACCCAGCCCATGCTCGAGATCTATGCCGATGATGTGAAGTGTGCACATGGCTCAACCGTTGGACAACTCAATGATGCGGCTCTTTTCTACATGCGTCAGCGGGGCATCTCACTCGAAGAGGCCAAACTCCTGTTGCAGAACGCATTCATCAACGAGGTCATCGACCACATGCAACTCGAACCGCTGCGTGATCGCCTGCACTATCTGGTTGAAAAACGTTTCCGTGGTGAACTCAACAAATGCTCAGGTTGCAGACTCTGCAAATAAAAAAGGAGGCGATGAGCCCCCTTTTTCAGTTGTATCCTGACGGATTATCTTACAATCGTCTTCTTGCCGTTCTGGATGCGAATGCCCTTGGCGTTTGTGGCATTCTTGCGACCCTGAAGGTCATAGGTGTCGCTACCAGTTGTTTGGTTCAGTCTAACACCTAAGATGGCAGTCACCTCACCATTGCTGGCGGCATGTTGTATCTTCATGTCATAGGCCGATGCTGCCTGTTGTACCCATGTGAAGCCACAGCGTGTGGGCAGGAAGGTCTTGTCTGCCTCAGTCCTGACAAGCACACTTTCCAGTGGTGTCACGTTCTGCTTGGCGGGGATACCGTAGCGTCCCACCTTCTCCATGCTCTCCCAACTGCTGCCAAAGGTCACGATGTTGCCTTTGTCGTCAGTCATGCGCACCACTTTGAGTTCTTTGTCGAAGTTCAGGACGTCCGTGTTCTTCACCTTCAGATACTGTGATGTAGGCGAGTAGATCAGATAAGGCACACCGGCCTTGATGCCGTCGGCAGTACAGTCTACGAAATAGAGATTCAGCGTTGTTCCCTCTTGTTGGATACCAGCCAGACGCTCCACCTTCAGGCCTTTGGCTGCAAGTGCCACTTGTTCTGCTGTCAGGGAGAAGGGCAGACAGAGTGTATTGTAACCTGCATAGAAATAGCGATTCAACTGGATGGTCTGCTCGCTGTTTTGCATCATTTCGATGTCCAACTTAGAGGAACTGGCATAGATGTTCTTCACCTTGTTTTGTGCAAAGGCCGTCGTGCTCAGGCCCATCACCATCGTCATTAAAAGTACTAAATGTTTCATGCGCGTAAGTTTTATAAGTTTGGTTTCGGTGCAAAGATAGTACATTTGAATGACAATTCCAAATTTTTATGCGAAATTAATTATTTATTTGGTTGGAATGCATCTTTTTTGTAACTTTGCACGCACAATGATGAATGGTGAATGCGAAGAGATATACGATATGAGTTATAATATAAATAGGGTACGCGAGGATTTCCCGATTCTGGGACGAGAGGTATATGGCAAGCCGTTGGTCTATCTTGACAATGCAGCAACCACGCAGAAACCGCTGTGTGTGTTGGATGCGATGCGAGACGAGTACCTCAATGTGAATGCCAATGTGCATCGTGGGGTGCATTACCTGAGTCAGCAGGCAACGGATCTGCATGAGGCGGCTCGTGAAAAAGTGCGCGAGTTTATTAATGCCAAGAAGACGGAGGAGATTGTATTTACGCGTGGTACGACGGAGGCGATCAATCTAGTGGCTTCGTCGTTCTGTGAGAGTCAGATGCAGGCCGGCGACGAGGTGATTGTCACGGAGATGGAGCATCATTCGAACATCGTTTCGTGGCAGTTGCAGGCGATGAAACGGGGGATTGTGGTGAAACATATCCCCATCACGGATGATGGACGTCTTGAACTTTCAACTTTCAACTCTCAACTTTCAACTAAAACGAAGTTGCTGAGTGTGGCACATGTGAGTAATGTGCTGGGAACGGTGAATCCTGTGGAGGAGATCATCCGTATCGCCCATGAGCATGGCATCCCTGTGTTGGTGGACGGTGCACAGAGTGCGCCACACTTCCAGGTGGATGTGCAGGCGATGGACTGTGACTTCTTCGCTTTCAGCGGGCATAAGATGTACGGACCTACGGGTATCGGCGTACTCTATGGCAAGGAGGAATGGCTCGAGAAACTGCCTCCCTATCAGGGTGGTGGCGAGATGATTGATAAAGTGACGTGGAAAAAAACCACCTTCGAGCGTCTGCCGTTTAAGTTCGAGGCAGGCACCCCTGACTATATTGCAACCCACGGCCTCGCCAAAGCCATCGAGTATATCCAGGCACTTGGCTTCGACGCCATCCAACAGCATGAACAGGAACTGACCCGCTACTGCCTGGAGCAGATGATGACCATCAAAGGGATGAAAATCTACGGGCCGCAAGGCACGATGGGGACAGCCCCTGGTGTGCGAGACGCTGTTGTTTCGTTTAACGTAGGTGATATCCACCACTTGGATATGGGAACGCTTTTGGATCGCTTGGGTATCGCTGTACGAACAGGTCACCACTGCGCCCAGCCCCTGATGGATCGTCTGGGTATCTCTGGTACCGTCCGTGCTTCGTTTGCCCTCTATAATACGAAGGAAGAAGTAGACACCCTCGTGGCAGGCATTCGCCGCGTGGCACAAATGTTCTGACGATGCTGGCAAGTCATTATTACGAAGGCAAGATTGAGGCAGGCTGCGACGAGGCAGGTCGAGGCTGTCTGGCTGGCAGTGTCTATGCGGCAGCAGTCATCCTACCGCCAGACTATCAGAACGAACTTCTCAACGACTCCAAACAACTGACGGAGAGACGCCGTTATGAACTCCGTGAGATCATTGAGCGTGATGCCATTGCATGGGCGGTAGGTATCGTGACGCCTGAGGAAATCGATAAGATCAATATCCTGAATGCCTCGATACTCGCGATGCACCGAGCCTTGGATCAACTCAAGGTGCGTCCTGAGGCTATCATCGTCGATGGCAACCGTTTCAAACCTTATCAGAAACTTCCTCATACCACGATTGTGAAAGGTGATGGGAAGTATCTCTCCATTGCTGCTGCAAGCATCCTTGCCAAGACCTACCGCGATGACTATATGAACGGCCTTGCAAAAGAATATCCCCAGTACGACTGGTTGTCGAACAAGGGATATCCAACTAAAAAACATCGTGAGGCTATCAAACTGTATGGCATCACACCCTATCACCGTAAGAGTTATAATCTCTTAGGCGACGGACAACTAAGCCTCGAGTTTTCAGATGAGTTCTGAGTAGTCGTTCTGCAAGAACTCCCACATACATTCCTTCATGTCCATCATGTACTTCATATGATGGAAATTGTCAATCTTCCATTTACCATCTTCATACACCAGGTCAACACGTGCTGGCATATAGGTGTCAGGGGTGTATACGGTGAAGTCAACGCAGGCAAAACGCTCGTTGTCGGCACCGATATAACAGTACCTGACCTCAAACTCGTCGAAACTGACGATATTCGTGTCATAGGCCATCGTCCAGTGGTTGACTTCAAAGAACATATTGTTTGTTTGGAACTCCTTTCTGCGTACAGCCGCCAGCAAGTCGTTCCACGACTTTGAACAATATGCCTTGTCGAGCAGGTCGCTATCTACGCTCCCTCCCAGGTTTTGACTCTCGTGTTTGACAATATCGTAGATGTTACGTACCTGTTCCAACACGATCCCACTCTCCACTTGTAAGGCCATCTCCGATGCCAAATGATCGGCTTTGGTTACAGAATCCTTCAGGATCATCTGGTCAGCGTCTGCCACATGGCGATCTTCATGACCTGATCCTCCACAGCATGCCATCACCAGACATCCGTCTAACAGCAATGCTACTGAAAAAATGCTAACTATGTGTTTCAAAATCTAAAGTATATATGGTTATGGTGACTAATTTCGGCCGCAAAATTATACAAAAAAATCGAACCAGCAAATTATTATGAAAAAAAGAATGGAAAAATTAGATGATTTTTCGTAACTTTGCACCGCAAAACAGAAAAAAGACATTAAAGTTAGTAAAAAGATTATGGCAAAGAAAGCACTTTTGATGATTCTCGACGGATGGGGAATCGGTAAGCATGGTAAGGGTGACGTGATTTTCAATACCCCCACACCTTACCTCGATCTGTTAACAGCAACATCAGCCCACTCTCAGTTGCAGGCCTCCGGTGAGGATGTCGGTCTGCCCGACGGTCAGATGGGTAACTCTGAGGTGGGTCACCTCAATATCGGTGCCGGACGCATCGTGTATCAGGATCTGGTGAAGATCAACCGTGCCTGCAAGGACGGCTCTATCCTAGAGAATCCCCAGGTGAAGGCTGCCTATACCTACGCCAAGGAGAACAACAAGAAACTCCACCTGATGGGTCTGACCAGTGATGGTGGTGTGCACTCCAGCCTCGACCATCTGTTCAAACTCATCGAGATCGGTAAGGCTTACGGTCTGAAGAACCAGGTGTTTGTGCACTGCTATATGGACGGACGTGATACCGACCCGAAGAGTGGTAAGGGCTTTATCGAACAGGTACAGAAGGTCTGTGCTGCCAATGATGCTGCGATTGCTTCGATTGTGGGTCGTTTCTATGCCATGGACCGTGACAAGCGTTGGGAGCGTGTCAAGGAGGGCTACGATCTGATCGTGAACGGCGTTGGTAAGCAGGCTACGGATATGGTTCAGGCCATGCAGGAGAGTTACGATGAGGGCGTGACGGATGAGTTCATCAAGCCGATTCACAATGCTTCTGTCAATGGCACCATCGAAGAGGGCGACGTCGTCCTCTTCATCAACTTCCGTAACGACCGTGCCAAGGAGATGACCATCGCCCTGACACAGGAAGATATGCCGGAGCAGGGCATGAAGACCATCCCCGGACTGCAGTACTACTGTATGACACCATACGATGCCAACTTCAAGGGCGTACACATTCTCTTCCCCAAAGAGAACGTAGAGGACACCCTGGGTGAGTATCTGAGCAAGCAGGGCAAGAAACAACTCCATACTGCCGAGACAGAGAAGTATGCGCATGTCACCTTCTTCTTCAACGGTGGTCGTGAGGCGCCTTATGAGAACGAGGACCGTATCCTGGTGCCCTCTCCGAAGGTGGCTACCTACGACCTGAAGCCTGAGATGAGCGCCTACGAGGTGAAAGATAAGTTGGTGGCTGCCATCAACGAGGCCAAGTACGACTTCATCGTCGTCAACTTCGCCAATGGTGATATGGTGGGTCATACGGGTATCTACAACGCCATTGCCAAGGCTGTCTGGGCTGTGGACAACTGCGTGCGCGAGGTCATCGAGGCTGCCAAGGCCAACGATTACGAGGCTATCATCATTGCTGACCACGGAAATGCCGACAACGCCATCAACCCCGATGGTACACCGAACACGGCACACTCACTGAATCCTGTGCCGTTCATCTACGTGACCAACAACAATAGCGCCACTGTAAAGGACGGTCGTCTGGCTGACGTGGCTCCCTCCATCCTGCACATCATGGGATTGGAGCAGCCTGCAGATATGACGGGTGAGAACCTGATCAACGACTAGTCTTGTGGTATGTGACCAGTCCCTCCATGGGACTCTTGGCCACATGTCCAATGATAAAGCCTTCTGCACGGGCTGCTGCTTTCAACTGGTCGGGATAGTGCTGGGCCATGCTGCCTACGAAACTGACAGGCAGGTCAAGACGCCCGTAGGGCTTGATGTTTCGCTGGAAGAAACTGCGGAAATTATCCACCACCAGTTGTTGCAGAAGTGGGTTGTCAAGATGTTCGCCAATAAATAAAGAGGTAGTAGCCAGGAAGCGATTGGCCATGGGTTCGTGATAGACCTTCCGGATCACATCGGCCTGTGTCAGTTTCTCTTTGTCCAGGTACTCATCGCGGATGCTCGCAAAGTCCGGATTCTTGAAGATGGCATTCATGAACATCCGTCCCAGCACGGAACCGCCACCCTCGTCGCCCAGGATATAACCCAGTGCAGGGGTGTTCTGCACGATATTCTGTCCGTCGTACAGGCAACTGTTGGCTCCTGTTCCCAGGATACAGGCAATACCCTCCTCCTGTTGACAGAGGGCCCGGGCAGCACCCATCAGGTCGCTATATACCTCCACTGTCTGTGTCGAGAGGACACTCGTCAGCAGTTGACGCATGTGTGGTGCATGGACGGGTGTACATCCGCTCCCATAGAACACCACGTTGAGGTTTGACAACAATGGCGTTTCCAGGACGCCGGAGTCTATCAGACGGGCTCGGGGGAAGGATGACAGTTGTTGTACCAGTTCCTGTCCGATAATCTGCCTGATCTGTTCAGGTGTCTGGTGGATGGGTGTGATACCCTGGGTGTGAAACGTGGCGATTACGCCGTCACCATCACGGTCGGATGGGTTCAGAAGCGTCCAGTCAGCCTTTGTGCTACCACTGTCAGCGATTAGTATGATGCTATTCTTCAACATTTTGTAGTATATTTAGTTATTTTCAACGGCAAAGATACAACTTTTTCTTGAAACCACAAAATAGTTGATGAGAAAAGATGGTTTGTTCGCAGCCAAAATAGTTTAGAGATGAATGTACAGATAGAAGAAACTTGGAAGGCCCACCTTGGCGCAGAGTTCGAGAAACCGTATTTCGTACAGTTGACGACAGCCGTGCGACAGGAGTACATGCAGACCACCTGTTATCCTCCGGGTCGTCTGATCTTCAATGCCTTTAACCTCTGTCCGTTCGACAAGGTGAAGGTGGTGATTATCGGACAGGATCCCTACCACGAACCGGGTCAGGCCCACGGACTGAGTTTCTCTGTGCAGGACGGCGTGATGTTTCCACCCTCGTTACAAAACATCTTCAAGGAGATACAGGCCGACCTCGGCACGCCGATTCCTACTTCCGGCAATCTGACACGTTGGGCAGAACAGGGTGTGCTGCTGCTGAATGCCTCGCTGACGGTTCGTGCCCATCAGGCGAACAGTCATTCGACGCTGGGTTGGCAGAAGTTCACGGATGCTGCCATTCAGGCACTCGCTGCCCACCGCGAACATATCGTCTATATGCTCTGGGGCGGCTATGCCAGGAGCAAGGCTTATATGATTGACAAGCGCCAGAATCTTGTATTAGAGTCCGTACACCCCTCGCCGCTTTCCGCGAATCGTGGTGGCTGGTTCGGCCAGCACCAATTCTCCCGCTGCAATGCCTATCTCCAGCAAAACGGCCAAACGCCCATCGCCTGGTAATCTCTTTCCACTTTCCTCTTTCCACTTTCCACTTTCCACTATGACAATTCCTCCTATAATACAAGTCGGCGATGTGCTACTCTCCTCAGAGATCCTGACGGAGAAATTCTGTTGTGACCTGAGCGTCTGTAAGGGCCAGTGCTGTGTCGAGGGTGATGCTGGTGCACCTGTCACCATGGAAGAAATCGCGGAGATAGAGGATTGTCTCGATGAGGTATGGGGTGATCTCTCTGCCTCGGCCCAGTCTGTCATCGACAAACAGGGAGTGGCCTATACCGATCAGGAGGGCGATCTCGTAACGAGCATTGTGCGTGGCAAGGACTGTGTCTTTACCTTCTATGACGATTTGGAAGGCATCCATGATTGCTGCCTCTGTGCCTTGGAGAAGGCTTTCAGGGCGGGGAAGACCCGATTCTGCAAGCCTGTCAGTTGTGCACTCTATCCCATCCGGGCTAAGAAGATTGGGGAGAATCTCATTGGTCTCAACTATAACCGTTGGGATGTCTGTAAGGCCGCCATCGAAAAAGGGAAGGCACTGAACCTTCCCCTGTATCAGTTCCTGAAAGACCCGCTGATTCGCCGTTTTGGCGAGGCCTGGTATCAGGAGTTGTTGGAGGTTACCAAGTTTTTACAGGAAGCGTCTGACCAGCCTTGAACTTGATGGTTTTCTGCTGCCCATTATATAATAAGGTGACGGTGCCTGCCTTCTTGGCCTTGATCTGGCAATCGCGCACATAACCGCCCTTCCACTCGAAACTGACCTCATAGCCACCACGGGCACAGAGTCCACTGACCTTTCCATCCTTCCACGCCTCAGGACAGGCAGGCAACAATTCAATTGTAGATTGTAAATTGTCAGATTGTAAATTGCAGTGGCTCTGCATGAGCATCTCACAGACACCAGCCGTCCCACCGAAGTTGCCGTCAATCTGGAAAGGCGGATGGGCATCAAAGAGGTTGGGATAGGTTCCACCCCCCTTACTGTAATTGGGTATTCCCGTTGTCTCTGGGGCAACGGCAGTCAACAACTTGCGGTAAATATGATAGGCCTGCTCCCCATTTTTGAGTCGTGCCCAGAGATTGATGCGCCAACCTGTACTCCAGCCCGTCGTCTCGTCGCCCTTGATCTCCAGTGACTTTTCTGCTGCCTTTTGCAGGACGGTATCTGTCAAGTGATTGCCTGGGTAAAGCCCTATCAGATGACTCTGATGACGATGCTTGAAGTCCCTGTCGTCCCAGTCGTAGTACCATTCATTCAGGTCGCCCATGTGTCCGACGGTATAGGGATGCAGACGGGCGAGGGCCTTTTCCATCTCCTGAAGATTCTTCTTCTCGCCAAGGATCTTTCCTGCGGCAATGGTATTGATAAACAGTTCGCGGATGATGGCAAGATCGGCCGTACCACCATAACAGGTCACACCATGATAACCCTTATCTGTGATATATTCATTTTCCGGTGAGGTACTGGGTGCCGTGATGAGTTCACCAGGAACCTTAGGATTCTCGACGAGCCAACGCAGACAGAAGTTGGCTGCGCCTTTCATCAACGGATAGGCTACTGTTCTCAGGTAGTCCTTGTCCTGCGTAAACTGGTACCGTTCCCAAAGCGTGTTCACCAACCAGGCCCCACCGAGGTTCCAGTTGGCCCACATCGGATTCTCGCGCTTCTCGCCGACGGGATTGGTCATCGCCCAGATGTCGGAGTTATGACTGGAACACCAACCGGTATCTATGTTATAATAGTTCTTGGCAGAATACTGACCATTGGTGGCAAGCGCCTTCACGAAACCGTCGAGCGGCTGTGCCATCTCTGCCATATTCGCCACGAAAGCGGGCCAATAGTTCTCTTCGAGGTTGATGTTCACGGTGTAGTTGCCGCGCCAGGGCGACCAGAGATGAGGTGTCCAAAGTCCTTGCAGATTGGCTGGTACCCCAGCGGTACGGGAACAGGAAATCAGCAGATAACGCCCGAACTGGAAATAGAGTTCTTCGAGGTAGCGGCTATTGCCACCGCCAGCGGTATAGTCTTTTAAGAGTGAGTCTGTATTTCCGGAAAATCCGGCGGATTTTCCGGAAAGCCTGATCTTCACACGATCATAGATAGCCTTGTAGTCTGCGAGATGGCGCGCATAGAATTCATCATAGGTAAAGTTCTGCGTATGCCAGAGATCATTGGCGGCATTTTCCAAATAGGGCGCCCCCTCCTTGACGGGATGCTTGTCGAAGCCGTTGAAACTGGTCTCGTTGACGATATAGATAATGGCTTCCTTGGCACGGGTGATGGTCAGTGAGGAATCTGCTGCCGTCACCTCACCGTCAGTCTTCACGTGGAGCATTGTACAGAAATGGATACTCTCCTGCGGATGACCCGTAGCATGACCTGTCATGGTCAGTTGCCCTAAGCCACTCTTCACCTGATGTGGCACCTGAGCTGTCAGGGCGATACGACAGTTGATATCGCCACGCAGACGGATGGCAATGAGTTTGTCGGGGTTCGAGGCGAAATACTCTCTTGTGATGACTTTGCCATCCCGCAGATAACTATCCTTGACAATAGCCGAGTCGAGACTCAACGAACGATGATAGCCGCTGACGGCTCCCAGTCCGAGGTCCTTGATGTGCAAGGTACCGAGCGGCTGGAAATACTGCGAGTTAGGACCTTGCACACGCCGTTGCAGTGAGTCGGCACGGGCGTAGTCCTCCTGGAAGAGTGCCTCACGGATGACGGGTATCCACTGGTGGGCATCCTTGTCGAGATGCCTGTCCACGGGTTGACCCGTCCACAGGGTGATATCGTTCAGATAGATGATATTGTCGTCCGTGCCGCCATAGACGAGGGCTCCCATCTTACCGTTGCCGATGGGCAGTGACTCCTCGAAATAGGTGGCAGGCAGATCGTATTGCAACATCATCGGGGCTTGCTCACACGGGGACTGGCCCTCCTGTGCGTAGCCTGCGGAGCACAGAGTGCCTGTCCCCTGTGTGAGCAGTGCTGCGAAAAGAAAAAATTTCTTCATGATTATCATTTTTAATTGCTTTCGCTTGCAAAGATACGAAAAAAAACGTATCTTTGCAAACGAAACCAAAAATTATAAAGATATGCAGTCTATCAGGACATTGAACGACATGATTGTGTTCCTCCAACAGCGGGGCGACAAGAAGCGTGTGGCAGTGGTATGTGCCAATGATGCCAGTACCCGTTATGCCGTAGAGAAAGGCAAGGAGATGGGCTTTATCGAACCCATCTATGTGGATGGTGACGATAAGGACGAGTGTGCACGCCGTGCGGTGGCGCTTTGTAAGAACGGTGAGGCTGATATCCTCATGAAGGGCCTCATCAATACCGATGTCATCCTGCGCGCCATCTTGGATAAGGAGAACGGCATCCTCCGTCCGGGGCATGTGCTGACCCATGTGGCGATGGCCGAGATTCCCAAATACGAGAAACTGCTCTTCTTTACCGATGCCGCTGTCATTCCTGTGCCTACGGAGGCCCAGCGCCGTCAGCAGATCCAATATATGAACTATGTGTGTCATGCGCTTGGTATCGAGGAACCGCGTATCTCGCTCATCCATTGTGCTGAGAAAGTGAGTGCCAAATCGTTTCCTTATACCGTCGACTATCTCGAGATCATTGCCGAGGCACAGACGGGAAAGTTTGGACGGTGCATCATCGACGGTCCACTGGACCTGAAGACCTCGCTCGATTCTGTCAGTCTGCGCGAAAAAGGTATCCACAGTGTCATTGACGGACAGGCTGATGCGCTGATCTTCCCGGATATCGTGGCAGGTAATGTCTTTTATAAGACCATCACCCTCTTCGGCTATGCCAAGACGGCGGGTGTCCTTCAGGGTACCCAGTGCTGTTGTGTGCTGCCCTCCCGTGCCGACAGTCCCGAGTCCAAATATTATAGCCTGGCCCTCGCTGCGATATGAAAATACTCGTGATAAATCCTGGTTCGACGTCGACGAAGATGGCTGTCTTCGAGGATGAGACTTCTGTGCTGGTCCGGAATATCGTTCATAGCCCTGAGGAACTCTCCCATTTCGACGATGTGATAGAGCAACAGGACTTTCGCAAACAGTTGGTGCTCGACGAACTGCGTCAGGCTGATATCCCCGTGGCATTTGATGCCGTCATCGGACGTGGTGGACTGGTGAAGCCTCTCGAAGGTGGTGTCTATGAGATCAACGACCTGATGATTCAGGACACCCACAGTGGTATTGCCCTGCATAACCATGCCTGTAACCTCGGTTGTCTGATTGCCCACGAGATAGCAGCAGGGATTCCCGGTTGCCGCAGTTTTATCGCTGACCCTGGTGTGGTGGATGAACTCAACGACTATGCCCGTATCTCCGGCTCGCCCCTGATGAACCGCATCTGTATCTGGCATGCCCTGAACCAGCGTGCCATCGCCCGCCGCTATGCCGCTGAGATTGGTAAGGAATATGAGGACCTGAATCTGATTATCTGTCACATGGGTGGCGGTATCTCCGTGGCAGCCCATGAGAAGGGTAGGGCAGTAGATGCGAATAATGCCCTCGATGGTGAGGGACCCTTTTCACCTGAACGGGCGGGCAGTCTGCCTGCTTCCGACCTGATCCGTCTCTGTTTCAGTGGCAAGTACAATGAGAAACAACTCCTGAAACGGATTGCGGGCAAGGCAGGTCTGAATGCCCATCTGGGTACGAATAATGTGAAGGAAATCATCCAACGGATCGAGGACTATGGCGACAAGCATGCGGAGTTGATCCTTGATGCGATGATCTATCATGTGGCGAAGCATATCGCTGCCGAGTCGGCTGTGCTCTGTGGCAGTATCGATGCCATCCTACTCACCGGCGGACTGGCCCGCTCGGAGTATGTGGTGAGTCGTCTGCGGAAACGTATCGGATTCCTTGCACCCGTCCGCTGTTTCCCTGGTGAGGATGAGATGGAGGCCTTGGCCCTCAATGCCCTTGCCGTTCTTCGTGGCAAGCGTCAGGCCAAGGTCTATATGTAGTTCCTACTTCGTTAGTTTCTGTACGTATTTCACGGGTTCGGCATCACCCTTGAGCACATCCGCAAAGGTCTGTGGCTTGATGGTCACTGGCCCATGCATGAATTCCGGGATGTTATAGCACCGCATGAATTCACGGTGGTAGTGGGGATCGGCACAAGGCAGTTCGAAGGGTTTGGTGCCGTGTCCGTCCTTGTCGATGTGGGCAAAGAAAGGACGGGTATAGGTACCGTCGTCACGTCGGCTGCTGAAAACCACCCATTTACCATTACTCGACCAAGAGTGATAACTCTCCGTATCGGCTGAATTTATTTCTGTCATAGGTCGCGCGGAAGCGGATGAGAGGTCGAGTAGCCAGAGGTCTGCATCATGGTGCCAGATATGGAACACACCGAACTCAGCCAGGGCGAACATCAGGTAGCGCCCGTCGGGTGAGATACGGGGCAGTGTGGCACTCTTGTTGAGGCTGTCGGCTGCAAAGACGAGTTCTCGTGGACCAAAGGTCATCGTTTCCGGGTCGAAACGCTTCTTGTAGATATTGTATTTGATCTCCTGTGAGCGTTTCACAATCTCTGAGACTCTCGACAGACTTGAGTCTTGTTTCTCGAAATGTGCACTGCAGTAGTAGAGTGTCTTGCCGTCGGGAGCCCAGGCGGGGAACACCTCCAGTTCGGTGGTGTCGTTCTCCAGATTGGTGATCTCTCCTTTGTCGACGTTGTAGGCGATGAGGTCACTCTCTGAGTCATACACCTCAATCTTGTTATGATGCATGGTGTGGAAACTCTGGTGGGTCTTGTTGGTGGAATAGACAATCAGGTTCAGCCAGGGGTGCCAGGCGGGATAGACACCGGCAGAGAGGATGGAGTCGTTGCGCATGTTCACCTTCTTGATGTGTCCGTCGTAAGTAATGACGGTGCCACCGTTGTTCTGACGGGCATGGAACTGCATGCGCTCCGGGTTGTACTGCTGGTAGTGATGACAGTTGATGCACTGTCCGTCCTTCTCGAAACTACAGAGCACATTGTCGTAGATCACACTTTCGTCGTAGTTTTCCAGACAACGTTGATTGATGGTCAGGGCCTCGTAACTGACGAAGGAGGGGAAGATCAAACGGTAACTCAGGTAACTGTCGATACTATCCGGCGACACGAAGATGCTGAAGGGTTTGTAGTGCGTCCACTGGTCTGCCTTACGGGCATAGACGTCGACGGTGATGGCACCACCCTTTGCCGCTTCCGTCAGACTGCGCCAGTCGTCCATATCCGGCTGTGCTTTATCGGCAAAGACCATCTCCTGATTGCCGACGGCATAGCGGGCAATCATCTTGTCGGCCTCCTCGTCGAGTTCGAAGGTGAGGGGAGCCATGTTGATGGGGATGGTCACGTCGATATAGTCGGGATAGATCTTTGGCAGGTCCTTGGAATCCGTAAACACCTCTGGCACACTCGGTCCCGTACACCCTATCATCGCCACACAAAATCCGATATATGCAATATATTTCCTAATCATATGCGGTAGCAAATTTTTCCCTTTTCACTATTCACTATTCCCTTTTCACTTCTTTAGTATTCTGCTAACTGACTCATCGTGTAGTAGTCGAAATAATACGTCTCTCCGAAGAAGGGATAGAGTCCGTCACGGGCCACCTCAATATCCTGGTCGTTGTAGTTGGGCGCCGATGTCATGAAACGCTCAAAGGTGTCCTTGATACCAGCATCAACCGGCATCCTGTCCAGATCCTTCCTCTCCTCTAATTGCCCGTAGAGATAGGCTGCCTCCTGATAATAACGTGGTATAGGACCCTTGGGGTGCAGGTTGACGTAGTCTTGGAAATGATACCAGAACTGCCTGATGTCCTTGGTCCAGAGCGTAGCCAACAGGGTCTGTTCCTGGAAGATGGGATCACCGGTATAGGTACTTCTCGCCAGTTGTGTCATGAGGAAACGTTCTGTATAGCCTTGGTCGCCACCCAGTATGTTGCCATAGTGGAGCATGTGGGTGATGGGCTCCCGTTCGGCATCCTTGGCAATCAGTTCCGGATGCCCCAGGAGGGCTTCGGCCTGCTCGGCCCAGTCACTGTAGAACAGGGTCTGCTTCAGTAGACCGATATATTTACGTGCCAGGGGCTGGTCGTCTTCGAGAAGGGCACAGTTCACCAATAGTTTGTAGTCTTCATTGCGGAAACCGAACTCCACGCCCATTTCCATACACAGACGGTTGCAGTAGTTCAGCATACCGTACTGGTAGTAGATCATCTGTCCCACCACCATCATCAGACGCATGCCGAAGGGGGCGGCATAGTTCTTGGAACCGTTCTTGTAAAGGAACATACAATCACCTTGTTTGCCGAGTCGCGAGAGGGCGAGGTTACGCATCATCACGATGGCACGTGTCGGCTCGTCCTCCTGGGTGGCAGCCTCTTCCAATACACCCGTCCAGTCGAGGTTGGCAATACGGTGCTGCATGGTCAGTTCATGGTGGAAGTTCTCATCTTTCATCCAGAAGGTATAGACACTGCCCACGAGCAAAATAGCTACCGCAGCCTGTCCCAACCAGTAATAGAATTTTTTCCCTCTTCCCTCTTCCTTCTTCCTTCTTCCCTCTTCCTCGCGGTACGTCAGAGCAAGGATGACGAAAAAGAGTGCCAACAGATAATAGGGGATATAATAGGTGGGATGATCCTCTGTGATGTAGAACAGCGGCAGTTCCGCCCAGAATACATTGGCCAGGTTGATCTGGTAGTAGATGTATCGGTAGCAAATCAGCGGTACGGCAGCGACACTCAGGATGGCTACCACACTACAGATGACTGCTTGGGTGCGACTGGCCGACAACCGCCATGACCAGATGCCCATGATCAGTGCCGCCCCCAGTCCGTAGATACCCATAAGCGGATAGCCCAAGGCACAGACTAAAAAAGTGAATAGTGAAGCGTGAATAGTGAATAGTTTGTTGCCACCTTTAGTGACTACCACGCGGAACGCCCACAACAGTGCTACGACGGCAGTTGTCCCGATGGTCGACACGAAGAAATGGCCCCGTAGTTTTAACAGATAGATCCAGTAGCCCAGATCCATGTTGGTGAGTAACAGGATGGCGACGGGTATCAGCATCAGGATGGCCCAACGGTCTGGGATGCAGAAGGTTCGTTTCGTCAGGGTCATCAGCAACAGCCACCAGCCACAGAGTAGCAACACACCCAACCACGGATGATACAGAAACTCCGTGAACCACATTCCCATCCAAGTGAGCAGCCCCCCAGGTACCACCAACTGCTCTTTCAGGAACAACGTAGAACAGAGGAAGAGATTCTTCTCCTGTATCTTCCAGAGTTGGTCGCCTTCGAATATCAGCAAGGCCCCGGCTATCACCACTAGTGCCACCAGCCATATCGCTAGCGCAAGATATTTTTGTTTCATTTCATATATCTTGTTTTGGATTACTGGCTGCAAAGATACAAACTTATTCCCATACTTCAAAATATTACCCTAGAAAAATAACCAACAGAATCCGACCCCGTAGTCCTGATATTCTAGTATCTTGCCTAAAAACCGGGAGAAGTTATAAAAAACGGTTATAAGACCAACGAATTGTAAAAAAACTCTTATTTCAGACACCGAATCTCAATTTTTATTCTTATCTTTGTACCCGACATACCCCCAACAATCATGACATATCGTAATAAAATCTATATGAATAATTATGAAATCGAGATTATCTATTTTTTTGCTTAGTGCCGCCATGTTCGGCCTGACAGCATGTAACAAGGAGGACAATCCTGTCTCTCCGGCTGCGGAGATGTGTCTCTGTGTGAACGGTGAGTACTACGATATCGCACTACCGGTCTCCGGGTCTGTCGACCTTAGGACACTCTGCACCGAGTTCGATGCCGATGTCCGCATTGAGAATACCGATGCGTTTGAGAGCCTGACCGTCGGCGGTATCGATGTCCTTAGCGGCAGTTGTGTCCTACCCGTCACTGAGATTGCCAAGAACCGTCAGATAGAGATTACCTACACCACGGGAGGTCAAAGCGGCATTGTCCGTTTAAATACACTCCCTGCTGGTGTGCCCGACATTGAGGCCACCGGTAAGGGCGTCATCCCCGGTGATTTCTATCTTTCGTTCATCTACCAGCGTCTCATCATGAAGTACGACAACGACGGGCGTATCCTCTACTACCGCTATGACCCAACGCCATTGGCCGGCACTTTCAACGAACAAGGCTACTGGGACTTCAAGAAGCACGTGTTCGACGGCAGGACATATTACAGTTACCATGCCCCTGACGATCATTTCGCTGACTGTGCCTTCATGGGCTACGACCCCGGTATGCGTGTGTTGCTCGACGACCGCTACGTTCCTGTCGACACCATCCACGCCCTGCCTAGTCGCGATGGTTACCTGAAGGGCGGTGAACCTCTTGACGGCCATGACTTCTGTTTCTTCTCACCCACCCACTGGATTGCTTCTGCCTCCTACATCGAGCGCGAGGTAGACGGCAAGAAACTTGCCGTGGGCTACCTGCAGGAGGTGAAGGATGACGAGGTGGTGTTCGACTGGTGGAGTAGCGACCACAAGGAGATGGCAGACTGGTGCAGCCCGATCTTCGATACGAGTTACGACTATGTGCATTTCAACTCTGTGCAGGTACTGCCCGATGGCAACTGGCTATGTTCCTTCCGCGTCCTCAACTCGCTATTGAAGATCGACCATAGCACGGGCGACATCCTTTGGCGCATCAACGGCGAAGCACTGCCTGAAAACCAGAGTTTCTACGGCCAGCACTACGCCAACTTTCACGACGACAACACTCTCACACTCTTCGATAACGGCAACGGACACAACCCGCAGTTCACCCGTATACTCCGCCTGAATGTCAATCCCGAGACGGGCGAAGTTAGTGGTGGCGGTGACATGCTCAACCCCGGCGGCGATTACTTCAGCCAGGCCTGCGGGGCCGTGCAGTTATTTGGTGGCGGACACTTCACTGTGGGCTGGGGCTGGAGCAGCGAGGCCGGTAACAACACCCGCCTCATCACCGAACACAATGCTGATGGTCGCGAAGTTTTCGGACTTCGCCGTAGTGCCTCTGACAGCAGGCCCAACTCCGTGAACCCTTCCTACCGGTGCGTGAAGTACAATTGAGACGATGAAACACTAACCCCACCAGCGACAGGCCGAAGCCGTTCTGGTGGGGAAACAATTATGAAGTATTTGATAAAGTCTGCTATGCGTCGATGTTGGCGTAGGTGGCGTTCTTCTCGATGAACTGTCGGCGCGGCTCCACGTCGTCGCCCATCAGCATGGAGAAGATCTCGTCAGCCTCGGCAGCATTCTCGATGGTGACCTGCTTCAGCAGGCGGTTCTCGGGATTCATCGTGGTCTCCCAGAGTTGCTCGGGGTTCATCTCACCCAGACCTTTGTAGCGCTGGGTGTGCAGGGCACTGGCATTCTCGTCGCCTGCCACGTACTTGTCGATGAAGGCCTGGCGCTGCTGCTCGGTGTAGCAGTACTCCGAGAACTTCTTATAAGTACATTTGTAGAGTGGTGGCGTGGCGATATATAGGTGACCACCCTGGATAACTTGCGGCATGAAACGGTAGAAGAGCGTCATGATCAGCGTGTCGATGTGCGAGCCATCGACGTCGGCGTCGGTCATGATGATAATCTTGTCGTAGCGCAGTTTGTCGATGTTGGCCTCTCGGTCACCCTCGCCTTCCACACCGAAGCGCACGCCTATAGACTGGATGATATTCATCACCGACTCGGCCTCGAAGACACGGTGCCACTGTACCTTCTCCACATTCAGGATTTTTCCGCGCAGGGGCAGGATGGCCTGGAAGTGACGGTCACGGCCCTGTTTGGCGCTTCCGCCTGCGGAGTCACCCTCGACGAGGAAGATCTCACAGTCCTTCGGGTCCTTGTTCGAGCAGTCGGCGAGTTTGCCGGGCAGTCCGCCACCCGTCATCGGGTTCTTGCGCTGCACACTCTCACGGGCCTTGCGGGCAGCGATACGTGCTGTGGCGGCGAGAACGACCTTGTCGCAAATCATCTTAGCCTCCTTGGGATGTTCTTCCAGATAGTTGGCCAGCGCCTCGCCTACGGCCTGCTGGACGGCTCCGGCCACCTCTGAGTTACCGAGTTTGGTCTTGGTCTGTCCCTCGAACTGCGGCTCAGCCACCTTGATGCTAATCACTGCTGTAAGGCCTTCGCGGAAGTCCTCGGGGGCAATCTCTATCTTCGCCTTCTCAATCTGCTTGGAGATCTGCGGGTCGTTGTCGGCATATTTTTTTAAGGTACGCGTAAGGGCGGCGCGGAAACCGGCCAGGTGGGTACCTCCCTCAATCGTATTGATATTGTTGACGTAGGAGTGGATATTTTCCGAGTAGTCGGTGTTGTACATCACAGCCACCTCGATGGGGATGCCCTGCTTCTCGGTCTTCAGGTAGATGACATCATCGACGAGGTGCGTGCGGTGACGGTCCACATAGCGCACGAACTCCTTCAGACCGTCCTTGGCATGGAACACCTCCGGCTGTTTCAGGTTACCCTCCTCATCGCGTCGCAGGTCTGTAAGTGTGATGGTGATGCCGGCATTCAGGTAGGCCAGTTCACGCATACGACGGGCGATGATGTCGTATTTGTATTCGGTGGTGGTGAAGATAGTGCCGTCGGGCCAGAACTGCTGACGGGTACCGGTCTTGTCGGTGTCGCCCACAATCTTTACATCGTAGAGGGGCTTTCCCTTCTCGTATTCCTGCTGGTAGATATGGCCGTTGCGGAACACCTGTGACAGCATGTGGGTGGAGAGAGCATTCACACAGGATACACCCACACCGTGCAGACCGCCAGAGACCTTATACGAGCCCTTGTCGAACTTACCACCAGCATGGAGCACCGTCATGACGACCTCCAAGGCACTTTTGTGCATCTTCTCATGCTCATCGACGGGGATGCCTCGTCCGTTGTCCTGTACGGTGATACTATTGTCTTCGTTGATGGTTACCTCGATATGTGTACAGAATCCAGCCATCGCCTCGTCGATAGAGTTGTCGACGGTCTCGTTGACCAGATGGTGGAGTCCTTTCTCACTGATGTCGCCGATATACATGGCAGGGCGCTTGCGCACCGCTTCCAAACCCTCGAGTACTTGGATATTACTCGCGGAATAATTTTGTTCCTGATTCAGTTGTTCGTCTGTCATTTTGTTCTTAATCTTCTGATTTTCCGTGCAAAGGTACAAAAAAAAACTCAGATAAACTATGTTTATCTGCTAAAAAACAATAAAAAAAGAAAACCGCAGCCCTGTTCAGGACTGCGGTTCCCTATTGTAATGGTTTCTTTTTACAATTTGTTGATGTGCAAGGCCAGACTGGACTTCAGGTTGGCGGCCTTGTTCTTGTGGATGATGTTAGTCTTGGCCAGTTTGTCGAGCATCTTCTGCACCTTCGGGTACAGAGCGACAGCCTCGTCCTTGTTGGTCATAGCACGCAGTTTGCGCACAGCGTTACGCATCGTTTTTGCGTAGTAGTGGTTGTGAAGCGCCCTTTTCTGTGTCTGGCGGATTCTCTTCACGGATGATTTGTGATTTGCCATTTTTTTTAATGCTAAATGATTAATTATAAATTATTAATTCTCTAAAGCCTGTGGGTCTTGCGTCTGACGGCTGCCCTGGGCGGACTCCCTTTTGGAAAGCCCTCCGCCACCTTATCCTCTCTGACGAAAGTAGCACTTGGCTGTGCAGATGGCGGATTTAAAGTTTTTTGGTAGTCCCTAGGAGAGTCGAACTCCTCTTTAGAGAATGAAAATCTCTCGTCCTAACCGATAGACGAAGGGACCGTCTACATAAAAAGCGGGTGCAAAGGTACTGCTATTTTTTGAATCCACCAAATTTTCTTGAGAAAAAATGCCCTAATCCTCCAACTTTTCACTTTTCACGATTCATTTTTCACTTCTTTTTCGTACCTTTGTAGCCGTATGCTGACAAAGACTCAGGCCATTGTGCTCCATGCCATCAAGTATGGTGAGACGCGACTGATTGTCGATATGTTCACCCGACAACACGGTAGACTCTCGTTTATCGTCAGTCTGCTGAAGTCGCCGAAAGCAAAGGTAAGGAAACAGTTTTTTCAGCCGTTGACCATGTTGGAGATAGAAGCCGATCTGCGTCCGAAGATTCAGTTACAGAAAATCAGGGACGTGCGGTTGGCTGTGCCATTTATCACCATTCCTTTCGATCCGAATAAACTCTCCATCTCCTTGTTTATTGCAGAATTCCTGTATCATGCCCTGCGTGGAGAACAACAGAATGCCCCGCTCTACGACTATGTGGCCAACAGTATCATATGGCTTGATAGTCAGGATGTCCGTTATGCCAACTTCCATCTGGTGTTTCTGATGCGTTTGAGTCGTTTTCTGGGATTCTATCCTAATCTGGATCATTATCAGGTAGGTGACTATTTTGACCTGCGCGAGAGTATCTTCACCTCCCAGCCTCCGATGCACCGCGATTTCCTCATGCCGCAGGAGGCCGAGAAGATACAGGTGATGATGCGCATGGACTTTCCTACTATGCACCTTTATAAAATGTCTCACCACGAGCGCAACCGCCTGTTGGAGGTATCGTTAACCTACTACCGACTCCATCTGCCGGATTTCCCGGAGATGAAGTCGGTAGAGGTATTACGAGATATGTATTCCTAAGCGAACTTGATGGTACCTTGGATGGGGTCGTGTGACTCGGGGACGAAAGGCGGCTCCTCAGGTTCGTCGCCTGTGGCCTGCGAGTTGATACTGTCGAGAATCTCACGGGTACGCTTGTAGGTAGGTGTAGATTCTACAGCAGAGATGACATCGTCGTTGTCGAGGTCTTCGGAACGGAAGAGGTAGATGTTAGGACGACGCTTGTAACGCTTGGCTGTGCTGTCGCCACCATAGTAGCGGTTACGACGGTCCTGACGCTCTACGGCCTTGGCCTGTTCCTCGGCAATGCGGTTGATGTCGTCCTGAGTATGTTTCTTCATGTGTGCATCCATACCGTCGACACTCTCGATGCCGAAGCCGGTGGCGAGGATAGTGACCTTAACTTTTTTGCCGAGTTCCGGGTCGGTGGCCAGTCCCCACTTAATCTCGAAGTCGTTGCCGAACTTCGCCATGAAGTCGTTCACATCGTTCATCTCCTCCATCATCAACGACTGCTGACCGTCCTTCGAGCCAGCAAAGGAGATGCTGAGCAGGATTTTCTTGGAGTTGAAGATGTCGTTATCGTTGAGAAGGGGCGAATTAAGGGCGTCCTCAATGGCTTTCTTTACACGTCCCTCGCCCTCACCATAGCCTGTCGACATAATGGCGACACCACCGTCCTTCAATACCGTCTTGACATCGTTGAAGTCGAGGTTGATGAGGCCATGTACCGTGATAATCTCAGCGATGGATTTGGCTGCCACAGAGAGGGTGTCATCTGCCTTGCCGAAAGCGTCGAGCACGGAGAGTTCGGGATAGATTTCGCGCAGCCGCTCATTATTGATGACGAGCAAGGCGTCTACATGCTTTTGCATCTCCTCCACACCATCGAGGGCCTGGTCGATCTTACGGTCGCCCTCGAAACGGAAGGGGATAGTGACGATACCGACGGTGAGGATGCCTAACTCCTTGGACACGCGGGCAATGACTGGAGCTGCACCTGTGCCAGTGCCTCCGCCCATGCCGGCAGTGATAAAAGCCATACGGGTACCGTCGCTGAGCATATCCTTGATGTCGTTAATGCTCTCTTCGGCAGCCGCACGGGCCTTCTCGGGTTTGTTACCGGCACCCAGACCTTCCTTACCCAGTTGCAGATGAACGGGGACAGGCGAGTCGTTGAGGGCCTGGTTGTCCGTGTTGCAGAGCACGAACGTCACATCGTGAATACCTTCACGATACATGTGGTTGACGGCGTTACCGCCACCGCCACCGACACCAATCACTTTGATGATGCTGTGATCCTTCTCCGGTGTACCGAAGTCCAGGATATCGATATTGAGATTATTGTCTGCCATATTGTTGATGGGTTTGATGGGTATAATGGGTTGAATGGGGGCTACTCTTCAGAGACGATGTCTTCGCCGAACTTTTTGGCTTTCTTCAGGAACTTGTTCCAGAAACTATTCTCGCGTTTCTCGGCAGCGATACGTTGGCGTTCAGCCTCTTCCTCTTCACGACGCTGGCGTTCTTCTTCCTCCTGCTGACGACGACGTTCCTCTTCGGCCTTCTGCTTCTCAGCCTCGGTACGGATGACACCAGCAGGAATCTCACTTGCCTGACGGGCACGAATGGCGCTCGGGGATTGTAATTCCCCTCCAGTTCCCGTCTCCTTCTTTTGTTGGGCGAAGAGATCACCGTTGGGATCGATTGTGTTGCCTGCGCAATTGATGTCGCCCTTGGCTAACAGACCGAGCACGGTGTTCATCTTACCATCGTGAGCTTTGATGTCCTCGTGGTTGGAACTGATGGTGTGTGTCACGAATTTGGCAATGCGGATCTTGTCCACATGGGTGTGATTGATGAAAGCCTGTTCGATGTCTTTCATATTGGAACCACCACCAGTCAGGATGATGCCAGCCAGAAGTTTGTCGTAGTAGTCGGAAGGAATCTGATACCAGACGTTCTCGATGATTTCCTCTAAACGACCCTCCACAATTTCGATGAACTTACGACTCTCCACCTGACGCTCCGCATCGATGGGGTATTTCAGGGTGTTGTCAATGTCGTTGTTGTCGGTAAAGGCAGAACCGTACTTCAACAACATCTTCTCTGCGTCGCTCTCCTCCATCTGGAGTGTAGCGATATCCTTGCTGATATTGTTTATGCCAAGAGGAATGACAGCCAGGTGGCGCAGGATGTTCTTGCTGTAGACGGAGACGGTGGTGGTGTCGGCTCCGATATCGACAAGGGCACAGCCAGAGCGTTTCTCAGCCTCGGTGAGTACACTGTCGGCTAATGCTAAGGGCGCCAGATACATCTCTGCTACATTGATGCCTGCCACCTCAAAGCATTTATTGAGGTTACGGTAGAAGGCCTTGCGCTCGAGAATGTTGAGGAAGTTACCCTCTAAACGGGTGGCCTGGATGCCAACGGGGTCGATCTGATACTGAGCATCAACCTTGTATTCCTGGACGGCTGCATCGAGAATCTCCTGATCCTGATACTTCATGTTACGGTTGGCATCCATGAGTTCAATGACCATCTCCTGGGTGATGATGGTATCTGCTGGCAGGTCTTTTGTAATCACATTCCTGACACTGCGAATAGATTGTCCACCTACACCAACATACACCTGGGTGATCTCAGTCTTCAACTGGTTTTCCAGTTTCTTGAGGATGTTGGTAAGGCATTGTGCGGTCTTGTCGATGTTGTAAACGACACCTTTGCGGATGAATGACGAAGAGTCTTCCTTGACCACAGCCAGTACGGTGATGCTGCCGTCAAGGTTCTTCTGACCCGCGATACCGGTCATCTTGGATGAACCGAGTTCAATTGCTACGATGAATTCCTTTGCCATATTATTTTTTCTTGCAGATTATCTGATTATCGAATTCTACACTGATATAAGTGTATTTATTCCAGCCGGCCTGGTTCAGACCGTATAGGTAGAACTTGCGCAGTCGCTCCAGTTTCCTGGCGATGTTGTTTGGGCTCCCGAGATAGAGAATATGGTCACCGACACGAGGAACCATCTCGATAGAGCCGTCGGTAAGCACATTGATCTGCACAATTTGACTCTGCCAGAACTTGTCCCTGATGACCTCGTTGGCGGCCTGCGTCAGCGTCTTTTGGGCATATTTCTTCGTAATCCATCCTGTGGCCACAACCAGGTCGGAGGCAAAATGCGTTTCAGGCAGGATGCTGCCGTGGGTGTCGACATAATAGTTGTCGCCATTGGTTGCCATCACGTGCATGATGGGCATACGCTGTTTCAGACTGATGCAGACATGACCGTTCTGAGCCTTGTAACATTCTGCCTGTTGAACAAAAGGACTTTTCCTGAGTGCCTCTTCGATGTCACGGGCGTTGACGGACATCATGGGTTGGGCTAATGGGTAGAGACGCTGTCGCTCCAATATTTGTTTGATCTCATTCGCGTTGAGGAAGCCGTCGGGCATCTCGTCATCAATATCGATCTTCACCTCAGAACATACACTGGCTCTCTCAGCGGGCTTGTTGAACGCTGTGACGGCCAGTATGAGATAGGCGGCAATGGCGATATCAAATACGACAATGAGGGACTTCTTCCAGTTGAATGACATCTATTTATTTACAATTTGACAATTTACAATTTACTATTTAATAATTTGGTGATTTTGGGCACCATATTGTCGAGGTCGCCAGCACCGAGTACGATGAGTACTTCGAAATTGTGCGACTTGACGTAATCAAGCACTTGGTCCTTGCTGATCATCTCCTTCTTCACACCCTCTCCCAGATAATCATAGATCAGTTTGGAACTGACACCTTTGATTGGTTCTTCACGGGCAGGGTAGATCTCTGTGAGGATGACCTCGTCGAGCAGGCTCAAGGCTTCAGCGAACTCCTTGTAGAAGTCACGGGTGCGGGTATAGAGGTGCGGTTGGAAGATGGCCGTGATATGCTTGTCCTTGTACAGTTCACGGATACTCTTCGCACTTTGGTAGATCTCCTTCGGGTGGTGGGCATAGTCGCTAAGGAAAACAAGACGGTCTGTCTTGATCTTGAAGTCGAAGCGACGGTCCACGCCACTGTAGGTCTGCATGCCGAATTTCAGTTCCTTGGCCGTACAACCATTCAATTGTGCCATGGCCATGGCGGCAATGCCATTTTCGATATTGATGGGGATGGGCTGTCCCAGTTGGACATTCGACACGCATTCAATAGGCGAGATAAAGTCGAAGGTAATCTCCCCGTTTTCAATACGGATGTTCTTGGCATGGAAGTCACCCTTGTCGAGACTATAGTCGAAGTGTTTGACACCATCCTGCAAGTTTTCCTTCATTTCCAGATCACGGTGGATAATCAGGGCACCACCAGGCTGGATGAGTTCCGTGTAATGACGGAAACTCTCCAAATAGGCTTCCTTAGTGCCATAGATATCCAAATGGTCGGGGTCGGTAGAGGTGATGACACTCATCCAGGGACGGAGCCAGTGGAATGACCTGTCGAACTCGTCGGCTTCGATGACCACGTAATCAGAGTCGGAGAGGATGTAGTTGGTGCCGTAATTCTTGGAGATGCCGCCTAAGAAGGCATTACAGTCGAGGTGACTCTGGTGCATGATATGGGCACACATGGTGGAGGTGGTGGTCTTACCGTGTGTGCCTGCCACACAGAGACCTTTGTGCATCTGGGTCAGGGCGCCTAAGACTTGAGCCCGTTTCTGGATATCGAAGCCGTTCTCCCGGAAATACTGAAGTTCCTGATGGTTCTCCGGGATGGCGGGGGTATAGATGACAAGACAGGACTCTTTTTTCTTGCAGGCATGGGGAATCTCATCGATGTTCTCTTCATAATGGATGAGCATACCCTCCTTTTCCAGTCTCTTGGTGAGATCGGAAGGTGTCTTATCGTAGCCGGCCACGACCAGACCTTTCTTGATGAAGTAACGGGCAATGGCACTCATACCAATGCCACCGGCTCCGATGAAATAGACTGCTTTTGTATCTTTGATATTCATGGGTTGAATGGGTCTAATGGGTTGAATGGGTTTGATGGGTGAGGGCGAGGACCTCCTGGGCGATGATGTTGGCAGAATCGGGAAGGGCGAGTTTGAGGACATTCTCGCTGAGCGATTTGAGTTTCTGCGCATCCTGAACCGTCTCGATGGCGAGGGGCAGGAGGGTGGCGGGTGCTTCGGCATCCTTCACGTAAAGGGCCGCGTCCTTATTGGCCAGGGCGAGGGCATTCTTCGTCTGGTGGTCTTCCGCCACATTGGGGCTGGGTACGAGGATGACGGGTTTGCCGATGAGACAGAACTCGGAAATACTGCTGGCACCTGCACGGCTGATGACCAGATCGGCAGCCTTGTAAGCGGCTCCCATATCGGTGATGAAGTCGGTGACTTTCAGATTCGGGATATCCTGACCCTCCAGTTGCTTCTGAATGGATTCATAATAGTACTTACCTGTCTGCCAGACAAACTGGATGTCGCTCTCCTTGATGAGATCGAGGTGCTGTAGGACACTCTCGTTGATGGTCCTGGCACCAAGGCTGCCACCGACGAGAAGGATGGTCTTCTTGGAGGGGTCGAATCCTAGACTACGCACGGCATCTTCGCGGGTGATGGTCGTTTCCAACAGCGTCTGACGTACAGGATTACCTGTAAGCATAATCTTCTCGGCGGGGAAGAAACGTTCCATGCCTTCGTAGGCCACACAGATCTTGGCTGCTTTTTTGGAAAGAGTCTTGTTGGCGAGACCGGCATAACTGTTCTGCTCCTGAAGCAAAGTGGGGATGCCCAGACTGTTGGCTGCGCCTATGGCCGCACTGCTGGCATAGCCGCCAACACCGACAGCCACCTGGGGACGGAACTGCTTGAGAATCTTCTTGGCCTGCCACTTGCTCTTCAGATAGTCGATGGCCACGCCAATATTGGCGGGTTTCCATAGTGGACGGAAGAATCCGCGAATGGGCAGGCCCTTGATCTCATAGCCTGCTGCCGGGACACGCTGCATCTCCATGCGTCCCAAGGCACCAATAAACAAGATCTTGGCATCAGGACGCAAGACCTTGATGGCATTGGCAATGCTGACGGCTGGGAAGATATGTCCCCCGGTACCGCCTCCACTGATGATGACTCTCAACTCTTTCTCCATACCTTATTTATATATAATGGTGTGCAAAGTTACAAATTATATTTCGTTTATCGGCATGTTCTGCCCTCTTTTTTTTGCAGAACGGCTAACACTTAACATGGCTCCGATATAAGCACAGTTGATGATGGTCGATGTGCCACCTCGGGAGATAAGAGGCAAAGGCTGACCCGTGACAGGTGCGATGCCCACTGCCACCATCATGTTAAACGTGGCCTGGATGACCAGCATCAGGGCTAAGCCCATGACCAGGAATGCCGGGAAATTATTCTCACAACGACTGGCGATGCGGGCTGCCCGATAGAGTAGGACAATATATAGGAAGGCCACAAAGGCCGCTCCGAGAATGCCTAACTCCTCGATGATAATCACGTAGATGAAGTCGCTGAAAGCCTGAGGAAGGAAGTCACGCTCCACCGACTTACCCGGACCTTTGCCGATGATGTTGCTTCCGACAATAGCGATGTTCGCATGAGCCACCTGGGCGTCTTTGTCGAGGTCGTAGTCCTCGGGAGCCACGTCTTTCTTGTTCAGGTGCTTGTCGATACGACCTTTCCAGGTACTAAAACGGTGAAGGAACGTGGTCTTTTTCTTGGTGTCCTTCTTGACCTCGCCATTGACAATGGCCTCTGTCTGGGTTTCCCCGCCCTCGCTATTTTCAAAACTGCCTAACAGATAAATCGAGCCGATGAACAGAATCAGGAGGATAACACCGGCACCTACGAACTTGCCTAACTGCGTCAGCGGTACCCGTCCGATGAACATCATCAGGAAGATGACTGCCAGGATGAGGGCGGCTGTAGAGAGGTTCTCCAATCCGATGAGCAGACAGAAAGGCAGAATGATGATGAGTATATATTTAAAGGCCCTTTTGTCGGCTCCGTCATCCCGTTGCATGGCACTGAGAATCTGGGCCGTGACCAGTACCATCGTACCCTTGGCAATCTCGGATGGCTGGAATTTCAGACCGAGGAGACTGATCCAGCGACCCGCATCGTTGGTCTTCTCTCCGAAGAGAAGTACCCAGAGGAGCATGATGACGGAGATAAGCAACAGTCCTGGTGTGGCTAGTTTGAAGAAGCGACAGGGAACGTTCAGGATGAGAATGGCCACACCGACGCCTACCAAGATCTTCCAGGTATGTCCGATGATGGGTCCCAGATAGTCCTGACTCTTGTAGGTCAGCGTGCTGGAGGCAGAAAAAACCTCCACAACACTGATCAGGCACAAGAACAGCATCACCATCCAGATGACCTTGTCTCCCTTAAACAGATTTCCTAATTTCTTATTCATAAATTCCTAGCCAATTCCTTAAATTGCTCACCGCGGTCTTCCATATTCTTGAAGAGGTCGAAGGAAGCGCAACAGGGACTCAGTAGCACGGTCTCACCAGGCTGGGCCATCTCATAGCAGGCTGCCACGCAATCCTTCATGGAGTGCGTGTCTCTGACGGGGATACCCAGACTGTCGAAATTATCATGCAGTTTTTGATTGTCGGCACCGAGGTAGACAATGCCAGAGCATTTTTCCTTCACCAACGGTTTGATGGGGTCATAGTCGTTGCCCTTGTCCTTGCCGCCGATGATGAGGATGACCTTGGTTTTCATGGCTTCCAAGGCATACCAGCATGCATCGACATTCGTGGCCTTGGAGTCGTTGATATATTGTACGCCACGTACCATACATACTTTCTCTAATCGGTGCTCCACCCCGGGGAAGTCGCTCAGGCACTTACGGATTTCCTCTTTCTTGATACCGGCGATATCGGCAGCGATACCGGCGGCGAGAGAGTTGTAGATGTTATGCTTGCCCGTCAGACTGAGACTCTCTTGTTCCATATTGAAAGGCTCAGGCTTCTCAATCTTGTATTGCCCTTCCTCGATATAACCGATAACACCCTTTTCCTTTAGTTCGGCAAATGGATATTGGATGGCGCGGATATCGTATTTCTCCAGTTCTTTCTTGATGATGGGGTCGTCGGCCCAGTAGATGAAAGCATCGTCGCCGGTCTGGTTTTGGATGATGCGCATCTTAGCGTCAACGTAGTTCTGCATCTTAAAGTCATAACGATCCAGATGGTCGGGTGTGATGTTCAATAGGATGGCGATGTTAGCACGGAAATCATACATGTTGTCGAGTTGGAAAGAACTCAGTTCGATGATGTAGTATTCGTGAGGATCCTCAGCCACCTGTAGGGCGAGTGAGTTACCGATATTACCAGCCAGTCCGACATCATAACCTGCATCCTTGAAGATATGGTAGATGAGCGAAGTGGTCGTGGTCTTACCGTTAGAGCCGGTAATACAGATCATCTTGGAGTGGGTGTAACGACCAGCAAACTCAATCTCACTGATGATATGGATGCCCTTCTCCTCGGCGTTTCTGACCATTGGGGCTGTCTCAGGGATGCCTGGACTCTTGATGATCTCATCGGCATTGAGAATCTTTTCTTCTGTATGTTGACCTTCCTCCCACTCGATACCGTGGTCATCGAGCATCTTCTTATATTTGTCGGCTATCTTTGACATGTCTGACACAAACACATCGAAGCCTTCTTTTTGGGCCAGGACGGCGGCACCTGCGCCGCTTTCGCCTGCTCCTAATATCACGATTCTCTTTTTCATATTCTATCTTATCTTCAATGTAATAATAGTCAGGGCGGCCAGAATAATGGTTGTGATCCAGAAACGGATGGTAATCTTCGACTCATGGAACGGACGATGGGGCCAGCCTTTCAAGATATAGGTGCTTGTCGCATCCAACTGAGAGTTGAGTTTGCGGAAATTATCATGGATGGGTGTTGCACGGAACACGCGGACACGCTTTCCCTTACGCTTCTGAATCTTAAACCACTGTGTCTGGATGATGACACTGAGGCTCTCCACGAAGAAGATGCCGCAGAGGATGGGTAATAACAATTCCTTATGGATGATAACGGCACACACACCGATGATACCGCCGATGGTTAAGGAGCCCGTGTCGCCCATAAACACCTGAGCAGGGAAGGCGTTATACCACAGGAAACCGATCATGGCACCTACGAAAGCACAGAGGAAAATCACCAGTTCCTCAGAATGCGGGATATACATGAGGTCGAAATAGGAGGCGTATCCGATATGAGATGAAACGTAGGCCAGGATGCCTAAGGCTACGCCTATGATAGCAGAATTGCCTGCACACATACCATCCATGCCATCGTTAAGGTTGGCGCCATTACTGACAGCCGTTACCACCAAGATGGTCATCAGGACAAAGAGCACCCATCCAGCAGCCACCTTATATTTGCCTAAGAAACTCAGTACTTCTGAGTAGTTCAGGTTGTGGTTCTTCACAAAGGGGATGGTGGTATGAAGCGACTTGGTTGCTTCCTGTTTATGCTTGACCACAATCTCCTGGTTCTGTTGCTGGACATTGACATTCTCGCGCACAACGACATCCGGACTGAGCCAGAGGGTCAGTCCGACAATGAAACCGATACTAATCTGCCCGACAATCTTATATTTGCCTTTTAGTCCCTCTTTGTTGCGTCTGAAAATCTTGATGTAGTCGTCGAGGAATCCCAGGAACCCTAACCACAGGGTGGTGACAACCATTAAGATCAGATAGATGTTACGGATACGTCCGAACAAGAGTACGGGTATGAGGATACTGACAATGATAATGATACCGCCCATGGTGGGAACTCCCTTCTTCTCAACACCGAAAGGATCGATCTCCGGATCGCGTTCTGTCTCGAAGATCTTCCGACGTTTCATCCATTTGATGAACTTCTCACCAAACCAGGCGGAGATCAACAAAGAGAAAATCAGTGTTAGCAGTGAACGGAATGAGATGTAGGCCCACATGTGTGAGCCCGGGATATTGTACTGCTCTAAAAATCTAAAGAAATAATACAGCATAGCGATTCACTTTTTTACGATTCACTTTTCACTTCCAAAGATTTCTCTGACAACCTCTTTGTCGTCGAAGTGGTGCTTCACACCTTTGATCTCCTGATAGTCCTCATGTCCCTTGCCGGCAATGAGGATGACATCACCCTTTTCGGCCATCATACAGGCCGTGCGGATGGCTTCTCGGCGGTCAACAATGCTGACCACTTTTTTCATCTGTCGGGCATCAAGACCAGCCAACATGTCGTTGATGATATCCTGCGGCTCCTCGAAACGGGGATTGTCGGAGGTAATGATGACCCGGTCACTTTGTTTCACGGCCTCTTGAGCCATCAGAGGACGTTTGCCCTTGTCACGATTTCCGCCGGCACCACAGACGGTGATGACCTTCCCCTTTCCATCAAGTACTTCATGAATGGCTTTCAGAACATTCTCCAAAGCATCAGGGGTGTGGGCATAATCGACGACGGCTGTATATCCCTCGGGTGAACGAATGGGTTCCAGACGTCCATTGACGCTTTTGAGCGTACTTAACACCACGAGGATGTCTTCTGGTTTTTTACCTAGCATGACGGCTGCCCCATAGACAGCCAATAAGTTGCTGACATTGAATTTGCCAATGAACTGAACGCCAACCTCACGGCCATCGATATCAAGATACATCCCCTCGAAGTGACATTCGATGATCTTTGCCTTGAAGTCGGCCATGGATCGGATAGAATAGGTCTTTACTTGAGCCTTTGTATTCTGTACCATAAACAGGCCGTTCTTATCGTCGGCGTTGGTGACGGCAAAGGCATCTTTTTCCAGTCCGTCGAAGAAGGCTTTCTTGGCATCACGGTAGTTCTCGAGGGTCTTGTGGTAATCGAGATGGTCGCGGGTGAGGTTGGTAAAGAGACCTCCCTTGAATTTCAGACCGCCAATACGCTTCTGGGCGATGGCGTGACTGGAGCATTCCATAAAGGCATATTCGCAGCCAGCCTCCACCATCTGTGCCAGTAACTGGTTCAGTTCGATGGGATCGGGGGTGGTATGGCTGGTGGGGATGGCCTCACCCTCTATATAGTTGCAGACGGTGGAGAGCAGACCGCACTTGTGTCCAAACTGGCGGAACATATTATATAATAAGGTGGCGATAGTGGTCTTGCCGTTGGTGCCAGTGACGCCGACCAGTGTGAGTTTTCTGGACGGATCTCCATAGAACTGCGTGGCCACCTCGCCAACACAATCTTCTGTCGACTTAACGACGATATAGGTAACTCCTGACTCCCGCTTGTCGGGGAAGTGTTCGCACAGGACTGCCACGGCTCCCTGCTCAATGGCTTTGGGGATGTAATTGTGACCGTCCGTCTGTGTACCGGGAATAGCCACGAAGAGATGGCCTTCTTTGATTTGCCGGGAATCAATGTTTACCCCTGCAATCTCTCTGTCCAGGTCGCCGATAACATTCAGCACCTCCACATTCTTCAATAATACCTTTAACTCCATATGCTTCAAACTTCTTCTAACTATTCCAGATAAACCACACATGCCATGCCTTGTTTGACGGCTGTGCCACTGTAGATACTTTGTGACTTAACCTTGCCACGTCCCTTGACAATCGCCTTGACACCACGTCGTTCCAATTGGTACACAGCATCTCTGGCACCCATACCCGTCAGGTCGGGAATGATATCGGCAGAGACTTTTTTGGCAGACAGGGCAGGTTTCTTCTTAATCTGTAGACTGTTGAGGACATAGTCAGCAGGAACGACATTCCCCTCTTTCACATCAGGAACAAAAATGGACTTCTCGTCACGGGCATCCTCCACACTCAGTTTCAGATTCTGGGCCATCACTCCTTCGGAGATGCGGTGGAAAACAACACCGCTCATGCCACCGCCAGAGGCTGGCAGTCCAGATTTCTTCAAACAGACAATACATGTATAGCGCGGATCATCGGCTGGGAAATAACCAGCAAACGATAGCCAGTAACGGGTGGTACCAGAGTGGTAACCACCATATTGGTCTGCCACTTGGGCCGTTCCGGTCTTGCCGGCAACCTTGAACATTTTTGAGCCTGCCTTACGACCAAGGCCTTGACTGACCACATGCTCCAGGATGGTTTGCATGGTCTTGATGGCCTGAGGCTTGGCAATGCGTTCTTTGAGTACAACAGGCTCAAACTCCTTGATGACCTGACCATCCTTGATGAGTTGCTTGACGAAACGGGGCTGCATCATCTTACCGTTGTTGGCAATAGCATTATAGAAGGCAACGGTATTGATAGGCGCAATCTGTGTCTCGTAACCGATACTCATCCAAGGCAGAGTGGTCTTACTCCAGTATTTGGTACGATCAGTCGTCTTGGTGTCCGGCATACGGATCCAGGGCGTGTGATAGCCCACAAGTGGTAGTTTGAGGTCTTCATGAATGCCGACACGGTAGAGACCCTGCACATATTTCGTGGGATTACTGCCATAGAACTTATCGATGACATGGCTGACACCGATGTTGGAACTGACCTCCAGTGCCCGGGCTACGTTGATATCCTGATAACCGCCACGACGCCAGTTGTGGTCTTTCATCGGACGACCGTGCATCTCCAGCACACCACTGCCGGTATGGATGACATAACTGGTGTCAACAACACCGTCGTCGAGAGCTACGAGGAAAGAGGCTACCTTGAAGACAGATCCTGGCTCACAACGGTAACTGATGGCATTGTTCACCATCTCATAGTATTCGCCATCGGCAGCACGACTCATGTTGACGATGGCTTTTACATCACCTGTCTTTACCTCCATCAGGATGGCTACGCCCATCTCACCGCCAATCTCCTTCAGTTCATCTACGACCGCCCGCTCAGCCAAGTCCTGCATACTTACATCGATGGTGGTCACGATATCACAGCCGTCGACTGGCGACAACACAGGGATGTCGAGATATTTGCTGAGTACCTTACGACGGTGCATCAATCCGTTGGTACCCCGTAGCAAGGAGTCGTACGATAGTTCCAGACCATTTTTCGCACTGTCTTTGGCAACATACACGTCACCGATGGTGCGCCAGGCCAGTGACCCGAATGGGTGACGGCGGGAATTGTATTCCTCCCAGTGGAATCCTCCTACACCTGGACGCTCACAGAAGATAGGAAGTTTGTGTACTTCGCAGAAAGTATTGTAGTCGATACGTTTTGGCCAGATGGCCCAGTGGCGGGCACCGACGGTCCCGTTCTTCATCACCTTGTGTTTGCCTTCCAAAAGGTGTGCCTTGAATTCCGCAGTAGAGCGGGAGGGGAATATCTGGTTGAGTTCATAACAGATGGTGTCGATGTTGGCTTCCCACAGGGAGTCACGGTTGTGGTTACCGATAGAGTCGGTAGCACCTGCCTGGAAATCAATAAACACCTTGTATTCTGGAATGCTGCTGGCCATGAGTTGACCGTCACTGCTGAGGATATTACCACGCGTAGGTTTCACACTGACACTGTCGCGTTTCAGACGGGAGGCCACTTGTGTCCAGTAGGTTTTCTTGGCGGTCATGATATACATCGCCTTGCCGATGATGGCAAAACCAATGAACGTCAGGATCACCGCAATGGCGAAGTACCTGGGCATGACTTTATCTGAACTAAACCTACTCATTCAACTCATTAAACCTATTCAACCTATTAATTCTATTCCTCTACATTAATAATATAAGGTGGCTGGTCTGCGACATGCAGCACGCTGTCCTTGTTATTCCTCAGAGCATCCAGCACATGGCTCTCACGACATTTCTCTGTGAGGGTACTCGAACTCGACAGGGCCTTGTATTTGGCATCGAGTAATTCTTTCTCCATCTTGTCGATGGCAATCATGTCCTGCTGGCATTGGTATCTAAAGGCCACATAAATAATGGCGAACAGGACGACAAGCACGATGAGCCAGATTTGGTGACGTACCATCTCTGCCGTGAGGAAATCACCACCAAGGATGGTCCGCAACGTCAGCGAGGATGACAGTTTCGGGTCTTCTTCCTTGACCGTCTCCTTGATCTTCCGGATGGTTTCCTTTGCTTGTTCTTTTATCTCGTTCTCGTCCATATTCTTTCTTTTTTTCTAGGATTCCCTAGGCTATCCTAGGATCTCCTAGTTTTTCCTAATTTACACCCTTTCCCCAATCCTCAATTTTGCGCTTCTGCTGCGTGGGTTCTGGGCTTGCTCATCGGCAGAGGGTGTAATGACTTTGTTGTTGATGGTTTTGAAGGGTGCTTCTGTCCGTCCAAAGAAGTCCTGATGGACCTTGCCTTCGGCATTACCCGCCTTGATGAAGTTTTTGACCATACGGTCTTCTAATGAGTGGTAGGTGATGACGGAGAGCCGTCCTCCCGGACTGAGCAGGTCGCGTGCACCATTGAGCATCTCACGAAGCGCGTCCATCTCATGATTGACCTCGATGCGCAGTGCCTGGAAGAGTTTTGCCATCTCTTTCTTCTCATTCCCATTAAATCCGATCAGCCCATCAGTTAATTTTATTAGGTCGGCAGTGGTCTCTATCCGTTGTGTGGCTCTGCCTTTCACGATGGCTGAGGCAATTCTCCGCGCATTCTTCAGTTCACCATAGATGTACAGAATGTCGGCCAGTTGACTCTCTTCAGCCTCATTGAGAATGTCGGCGGCCGTCTTTCCGGCCCGTTTGTTCATCCGCATATCCAGAGGCGCCTCATAGCGGAAGGAAAAACCGCGAGTTTCGTCATCGAAATGATGGCTAGAGACTCCGAGGTCGGCCAACAGACCGTCTACCTGCTCTATGTCATAATAACGCATCCAGTTTTTGATATACCTGAAGTTGCTCCTGACAAAGGTGAACCGGTCATCGTCAATGCTGTTTCTTTCTGCGTCTGCATCCTGGTCAAAACTGAACAGATGTCCTTTCTTACCCAGTCTGCTGAGTATCTCCCTGCTGTGGCCGCCACCACCAAAGGTTGTATCTATATAAACACCGTCGGGCTTGATAGCAAGCCCGTCGACGCTCTCCCGTAGGAGTACTGGAACATGATATGTCTCAGCCGTTTTAATCATTGAGCGTCGTCGGTATTCATGATGTCTTCCAATGCGGCTCCGAAATCTTCGTCTGTCTTCAGACTCTCCTTCAGACGTTGGGGTGACCATATTTCGATGGTGTCATCGACACCGATGAACTGTAGGTCTTGGTCTAGGCTGGCCAACCGTTGTAGGCGTTTGGAGATCAGGAAGCGGCCATTGCCGTCAAGGTTGACCACCTCCGCCTCCGAAACGAACTGCCTTAATAACTGCTGATGCGTGGGTTTCCACTGCTTCAGTTGGGATTTCAGCAGATCAACGCGCTGATTCCATACACTTTCAGGAAACAGGACCAGACACTGCTGAAAGATGTCCTTACGCAGCACAAGGTTTTCCTCACCCGATGCCTGAAGCACCTTGCGGAAAACTGCTGGTAGGAATGCCCTTCCTTTGGCATCGGCCTTCGCTTCTATGTTTCCTAAGAATCGCATGCGTACAACTATTATGAAGAATTCGGTTACAAAATTATGTAATTTTCCTCCATTTTCATCCACTTTTATGAACTAATTCCCCACCATTTAGTTTTTTTAACCTTTTTCGCACGCTTTTGTCGGCATTTTTGCTCATAATTGAAAGATTTGTGCTATTTTTGCAACTTGTTAGTGTGATATGATAAATGGCAGCAGTTACAGAAAAGACGATTGACATAGAAAAAATCCTCCGTCAGAAGATGGGAGCCAAGGCTAAATTTGTGCCGGGCTTGATTGTCAATTGGCTGAAGCGGATTGCCCATCAGGATGAAGTAAACGCCTTTCTGTGGGAGAGTCGTGATAAGACAGGTGTAGAGTGGTTGGAGGAATGCGTGAAGTATCTTGATATGACCCTTGAGATAGAGGGTAAAGAGAATTTGCCAGATCCCAATGATGGCCGCCTTTATACATTTGTCAGTAACCACCCCCTTGGGGGTGAAGACGGGGTAGCCCTCGGGGCTATCATCGGCCGCCATTACGATGGTCGTTTCCGTTATCTTGTCAATGACCTATTGATGAACCTGCCTGGACTTGCACCGGTTTGTATTCCCATCAATAAGACAGGCAACCAGAGTCGTAATTTTCCTGCGATGGTGGAGGCTGGATTCCAAAGCAACAATCACATGCTGATGTTCCCTGCTGGTATTTGTTCTCGCAAGCGTAATGGTGTCATCAGTGACATCCCTTGGAAGAAGACTTTCTTATCAAAAAGCGTTGAATACCAGCGGGACGTGGTGCCCATCCATTTCAGCGGACAGAACTCCAACTTCTTCTATCGCCTTGCCAATTTTAGTGACAGACACTTAAAATTCAACCTTGCCATGCTGTTTTTAGTCGATGAAATGTACAAAAACGTGCATAAGTCGTTTAAGGTGACAATCGGTCAGCCGATCCCTTGGCAGACATTCGACAAGAGCCGTAGTGCTACAGAATGGGCACAGTATGTCCGTGAAAAAGTTTATTCCCTATAAAAGACCTTCAATCAACCCTAATAAGAATGGAACAAGAGATTATTCAGCCCATCGACAAAGAAGTCCTCAAGAGCGAATTGACTCCAGAGCGTCAACTCCGCATGACCAACAAGAGCAATAACAGGATTTACATTGTGACAGCGCACAATGCTCCGAACGTGTTAAAGGAAATTGGGCGATTGCGTGAAATCGCATTTCGTGAGGCTGGTGGCGGAACAGGTAAAGAGATGGATCTTGATGAGTTTGACATCTGTGAGAACTGCTATAAACAACTGATTGTGTGGAATCCCGATCAGGAGGAGATAATTGGCGGCTATCGTTATTTGTCGGGTACCGACTGGGATTATGATGACCAGGGACAGCCGATCTTGGCAACGAGTCATATGTTTCATTTCTCAGAGAAGTTCATCAAGGAATATGCTCCTTATACCATCGAATTGGGACGATCTTTTGTTTCATTGCCTTATCAGAGTTCACGAATGGGTGCCAAGAGTCTTTTCGCTCTGGATAATCTGTGGGATGGTCTTGGAGCCCTGACGGTCATCAAGCCTAACGTCCGCTATTTCTTCGGCAAATTCACGATGTATCCCTCTTATATCCGTCGTGGCCGCGACATGATTCTCTATTTCCTACGTAAGCATTTTGCAGATAAAGATAACCTGATAGTCCCGATGAAACCGCTGGAAATTGAAGCCGATCCTCAGGAATTGGAGCGTCTGTTCTGTGATAAAACCTTTAAGGGTGATTACCGTATTCTGAACCGTGAGATTCGCAAACTTGGCTATAACATCCCGCCATTGGTGAATGCCTATATGAGTCTTTCGCCCACGATGAAACTTTTTGGAACGGCCATCAACTACGGATTCGGTGATGTGGAGGAGACGGGCATCTTGATTGCCGTTGATGAAATCCTGGAGGAAAAACGTGTTCGTCATATCGATTCCTATATTCAGGAACACCCCGATGATTTCCAGATTACCAGTGGAGCCAACAAGGTGATTTACAAATCGCGCTGAATCACACAATAGGCAACGATATTCCGCAGATTTTCTGATAGACGTCAAGGGCATAGACATCAGTCATGCCACTGATATAGTCGATGACGGCCATCAGACGTGTTTCCAAGTCGGGTGAGTCGATGTCGTATTGGCTGCTGACACGACTGATGAGTTGCTTGGAATAGAAACGTTCCGGATGACGGGCAGCCTCGATGAAATGGGTCATCAGTGTTTCCATGATCTTATAACCTGACAGTTCCACGTCGAGCACAGGACGACTTTTGTAGATACGCTCAACCGAGAGCGCAGCGCATTTTCGGTAAGCCTCGCATGGTATCTGCGAGATGCTTTCGATGAGTGAACCCTTGAAAGTGCCATTGAGAATCTCCTCCTCATGGTCCACAAAGACCTGTACACACTCGTTTTCCAATTTACCAATGACACAGGCACGCATATAGACTACTTTTTCATTGTCATCGGTCAGTCCTTCTTCAGTGATACGGTGCAGGATGTTTGCCTGATGTGTCTCGTCAAAGAAACTGAGCATGAGTTGTGCCGTCTCTTCATAGGAAAGAATTTTTAACTTATGGGCATCCTCTAAATCCATGATTTCGTAACAGATATCATCGGCAGCCTCAACCAGATAGACCAGAGGATGGCGCACATAGCGAAGTGGCTCTCCTGGCTCGGAAAGACAAATAATCCCCAATTCATCGGCAATTCTCCGATAGAGTTCCTTTTCTTCGTCAAAAAAACCAAATTTACCTTTCTTGCTGGCTAATGTAGAGGAGAAAGGGTATTTCACGATGCTGGCAAGCATGGAATAAGTCATGACAAAACCACCTACACGACGACCCTTGAACTGATGGGTGAGCAGACGGAAAGCATTGGCATTGCCTTCGAAGTGAGTGATGTCGTCCCAGAACTGATGACTCACCTCCCGTTGCAGGTCTCTCCCAGGACCTTCAGAGAAATAGGTCTGGATCGCCTTCTCTCCACTGTGACCGAAGGGTGGGTTGCCCATGTCATGAGCCAGACAGGCGGTGGATACAATCTGGCCAATCTCCGCAAACAGTGTGTCTCGCAATTCTGGATGAAGGGCTGTCAGGCGACGGGCCACATCATTGCCTAACGACATGCCGACGCTGGCTACCTCCAAGGAGTGGGTGAGACGGTTGTGTACAAAAACACTTCCTGGCAAAGGGAATACCTGTGTTTTGTTCTGCAGACGACGGAAAGGAGCCGAGAAAATCAACCGGTCGTAGTCGCGTTTGAACTCCGTCCGGTCGTCATGACGCTCTGGATGCTTATGCTCTTGTCCGAGTCGTTTGTTGGATATAAGTTGCTGCCAATTCATCATATTTGACTGCAAAAGTAGCGAATTTATTATAAAAAAAGCACATTTTCGAGAAAAATTGTGGATAATTCAATATTAATGACTAATTTTGCACCAATGTTATAATGAAATTATAAACGTATGCTCAAGATCAAGGTTGTCAATAAGGGACATCAGCCATTGCCTCAGTATGCCACCTCGCAGAGTGCGGGGATGGATTTGCGTGCCAATTTGGACTCCCCCATCAGTCTGAAACCGATGGAGCGCAGACTCATTCCGACAGGTCTTTACATTGCGCTTCCTGAAGGCTATGAGGCTCAGGTGCGCCCACGTAGTGGACTGGCCCTGAAGAAAGGTATCACGGTACTGAATGCGCCTGGGACGGTGGATGCTGACTATCGTGGTGAGGTAGGCGTGGTGCTTATCAACCTGTCACAGGAGGAATTTATCGTGGAAGACGGAGAACGTATTGCCCAGATGGTGATAGCCCGTCATGAGCAGGCCGTGTTCGAGGCTGTCGAGATACTTGATGAGACAGAGCGCGGTGCCGGTGGATATGGACATACAGGTGTGAAATAATAATAGAAAAGAAATTGGTCACGAAGAAGAGGATAAGGATCATGCAGGTCTGGATTCTGCTGGCTTTGCTGGCAGTCAGTATCTGGTCGTGTTCGACCACCGCAAAGTCGGTGGCCCGGACAGATGCTGTGACAGAAAAGAATCTGCAGGAGTATCAACTCTCTCCTGAACAGGCGCGTCTGTATGACCATTTCTTCCTCGAAGCGATGGTTCAGCGTCAAAAAGGCCAGAACGATGCGGCCTTTGACCTGTTGAACCATTGTCTGGACATCAATCCTCACGCGGCAGAGGTCTACTATTATCTGGCACAGTATTATAGTGCCCTGAAGCAGACGGAGAAGTCGCTTGACTATTTTCAGACGGCCGCCCGTCTGAATCCACAGAACGAGACCTATATGGAAACGCTGGCGCAGGTGTATATCCGTCAGCAGAACTTCCAGGATGCCATCGCCGTGGTAGAGAAACTTTATGAGCGCCATAAAGACCGTGAAGACCTGTTGGAGACACTCTTTCATCTTTATCAGGAGGTAGATGACTATCAAAGCGCGGTTTCCGTGTTGGACCGGATAGAGACAATTGATGGAAAAAGTGAGCGGTTGTCTCTGGCGAAGAGTGAGGTCTATACCCGTATGGGCAATGAGAAGGCTGCCGTGGCAGAAATGGCAGATCTTGCCAGGCAATATCCCAACGACCTGAATTATCTGGCGATGTATGGCGAGAGCCTGATGATGAATGGCCAGACGAAAGAGGCACTGGAGGTCTACGACCGTATTCTGACGGAAGAGCCCAACAACAACCGTGTCCTGATGTCGTTACGTACCTATTATCAGGCACAGGAGAATCATACTATGGCCGACTCGCTGACGCGCCGGGTATTGTTAGGCCGAAACACGAGTCTGGAAGAGAAGACATACCTGATCCGGCAAATCATAGGTGCCAATGAAATGGCTGGAGGCGACAGCACGGAAGTACTCCGGATGTTCCACCAGATGATGGCAGTTGATACGACGGATGTGGATATCGCTTTGTTGTGTGCCACCTATATGGATTTGAAGAAGATGCCGTCGGATAGCATCAAGCCTGTATTGAATCATATCCTGAAACTGGCACCCGACAATTCGGCGGCACGTCTGCATCTGGTGGGTTATGCCTGGGCGGAAGATGACAAGGACCGCGTGATAGAACTCTGTCAGACGGCACGGGAGTATAATCCTGACGATATGGCGTTCTATTATTATCAGGGCATCGCCTATTATCAGCGTGACAGTCTGGATCAGGCACTCTCCACGTTCCAGAACGGCGTGAGTGTCATCAATGAAAAGAGTAATGCGGATATCGTCTCTGACTTCTACGAGGTCATGGGCGAGATCCTTCATAAGAAGGGGCGTGTGCAGGAGGCCTTTGCTGCCTATGATTCCTGTCTGCAGTGGAAACCCGATAATATCCCGTGTCTGAACAATTATGCCTATTATCTCAGTCTACGTAATGAGGAATTGTCGAAGGCTGAGACGATGAGCATGAAAACTCTCAAGGCTGAGCCGAAGAATGCCACCTATCTCGACACGTTTGCGTGGATCCTCTTCATGCAGAAACGGTATACCGAGGCTAAGATCTACATCGATCAGGCTCTGCAGAATGTTGAGACGGTCACTATCGGTGGGGATACTATCAGCAATGCGGCCATCTATGAACATGCCGGTGATATCTATTGGTATTGTGAGGATCCCGACAAGGCTCTGACCTTCTGGCAGGATGCCTTGAAAGGTGATGCAGAAAATAAAGTCTTGATTAGAAAAGTTAAACTCAAAAAATATTTTAAAGAATGAAATCATCCAATTTTTTGAAAGTTGCCGTATTGGCAATGCCGTTGATGCTGACTTCTTGTCTCTCACACAAGAAGGCTGTGAATGATGAGGCTACGAAAACCCTTACTGCCGAACAGCAAGAGCAGAAGGATTTTGTGACAAGAGTGCAGGACAATGTCCAGACTGCTCGTTTTATCACATCGAAAGTGAAGTTCTCTGTTGAAGTAGGTGCCCAGAAACTGACGTTGACTGGTAACCTGAAGATGAAGCGCGACGATGTGATCCGTCTGCAGTTGATGGCTTTCGGTTTTGTAGAGGCCGGACGTATCGAGATGACCAAGGACTATGTGTTGATCATGGACCGTATCAACAAACAGTATCTGAAGGCCCCGTGGATGCAGGTCGACTTCCTGCGTAACAGTGGTCTGGACTTCAGTTCGATGCAGGCCTTGTTCTGGAATGAGCTGTTCAAGCCCAATCCTGTCGTCATCGGTAGGAAGGTTGCTGCTTCTGACACAACAGCCGTCTATACAACCCTTGAGAGTGGTGATGACATGATCATCCAGTTGAACGAGGGCAAGATGGACTACAGTTGGCTGGTGGGTCGCAAGGATGCTTCCATCAAGATGGCCAATATCCAGTACAAGGACCGTTTCAATCCGGAGAACAGTGCTCAGTTGAATTGGGACTACGACAAATTCGAAATGTTCTCCAGTAAGAAGTTCCCGACAAAGCATGCCATTGCCCTGACAACTGCCAAGAAAGAGGTGAAACTCGGTATGACACTCAATTACCTCGGCAATGATACGGAATGGGAGACTCGTACTGAAGTATCCAACAAATACCGTGAGGTGACGGTCGATGAGATTCTCCGTCGCTTTATGTCTCTGTAACAATAGATGAAACGACTGCAGGTTCTTCTCCTGTTGTTCTGTCTTTTTGTAGTGACCGTTTCCGGACAGAAAAGAAATACTGTTCCGAAAAAGGTCACTACCACTAAGACTGTATCAAAGAAGCAACCTGCAAAGAAGACAACCAAGAAACAGCCTGCAAAGAAAAGCACCTCCACCAAGCAGTCTGCAAGCAAGGAACAGCCTCTTACGGTGAAAGGACTGCAAAGCCAGCGCCAACAACTCCAACAGCAGATGAAGGAACAGGAGCGCAAACTTCGCCAGAATGAACAGGACGTGAAGAAGCGTTTGCAGAACCTGATGATCATCAACACGGAGATTAGCGACAAGCGTCGGACGATAGACACCATCCGTCGCGACATTAATACCCTTGATGGGAACATCCATGTACTGGATCTTCAGGTGAAGAACCTGGGAAAGGAACTTAACGTACGTAAGGACCGTTTCAAGAAGTCTGTACGATACATGCACCGTAACCGGAGTATCCAGAATCAATTGATGTTCATTTTCAGTGCCAAAAACTTCTCACAGATGTACCGTCGGTTGCGCTTTATGCGGGAGTATGCCGTCTACCAGCGGGCTCAGGGCGAGGCCGTACAGTCGATGCAACAGCAGGTAGAGGAGGCTGTTGAGGAACTCTCGGGTGTGAAGAAACAGAAGAACGATCTGCTTTACCGTGGAGAACAAGAGAGGAAAGCCCTTGAAAACAAACAGGTGGAGCAACAGAAGGTGGTGACCTCCCTGCAAAAGCAACAGAAGACCATCCAGAGTGTATTGGAACAGCAGCGTCAGAAGGATGCCGCTCTGAATGCCCAGATAGATAAGTTGATTGCTGAGGAATTGGCCCGTGCCAAGGCCCGTGCTGAGGCAGAACGGAAGAAGAAGGCTGCTGAGGAGGCCCGTAAGAAACAGGAGGCAGAGATGGCTCGTAAGAAAGCCGCTGCTGAGGCGGCTGCCCGTGAGAATGCCAGGAAGATCCAGGAGGCAAAGGAGAAGGAGGCAAAAGCAAAGGCTGAAGCCCGTGCTGCCGCGCGTAAGAGTGAACGTGAGAAGGCTGCTGCCGAGAAGGCCGCCCGTGAGGCAGAGAATGCCCGTAAGGCCGCAGAGCGTAAGGCGGCTGACGAGGCTAAAGCGCACGAAAAAGAGATGGCTGAGGCCAAGAAGAAATCAGAGGAGGAGTGGACGGTCTCTTCCGTCGACCGTCAGTTGAGTGGTAACTTCGAGAGTAACCGTGGACGGTTCCCCATGCCCATCACAGGACCTTATAAGATTGTCAACACACAAGGTCAGCACCGTGTGGAAGGATTAAAGGGTACGACGGTACAGGAGATGAAGGGTATCGAACTGAAAGGACAGTCTGGCGCCCAGGCCCGCTGTATCTATGATGGAGAGGTGAGTGGTGTGGCAGGCTATGGTGGTTCGATGATTGTCATCGTACGTCATGGTACTTATTTTTCTGTCTATAGCGATCTTTCGTCGGTGAAGGTGACACGTGGACAGAAGGTCAGTGCCCGCCAGATCATCGGCTCTGTCAGTCGGGAAGGAACGATGAAGTTCCAGTTGCGCCGCATTTCCGGCGCCTTGCTCAACCCCTTGTCTTGGTTGAGCAGATAGTCATATCACAGTTGAAAGTCTGAGAGCAGGTGCACATAGGTGTCGATAGCCTGTTCTATTTCTGAGATGCGGATGAATTCGTCGGCGGAGTGACTGCGTGCGGAATCGCCCGGTCCCAATTTCAGCGATGGGAAAGGCATCAGAGCCTGATCGCTGAGGGTAGGACTGCCGAATGGTTTCATGCCCATTGCCATGCATTTCTGTATGAACGGGTGCGTCTCTGGAATACAGGAGGAATGCAGACGGAACGAACGGGCCTCCAGACGACACTTCTTCATCTTCTTGCGCAGGAACTCAAACAAGTATTCGTTCTGATAGTATTCATTCGCGCGTACATCTATTATAAAATGAAGCGTGTCGGGAATGACATTATGTTGGGTGCCAGCCTCTACAACGGTCACCGTCATCTTCGTAGGACCAAGAAGTGCACTCTCCTTACGGAACCTGTAGTCTCTCAACCAGACCAGATCGTCCAAGGCTTCGTAGATGGCATTCACACCTTCGTCTCTGGCCGCATGACCCGACACACCGTCGGCATAGCCGTCAATCACCATCAGTCCTTTCTCCGCTATGGCTGGCTGCATACCGGTCGGCTCACCTACAATGGCCATATCTATCTTCGGCAGTCTTGGCAAGACGCGGCTGAAGCCATTCTGGCCCGATACCTCTTCCTCGGCAGAGGCCACCCAGAGAATATTGTAATTACGGGGTCGGTGGAGCATGATACGGTAGGTCTGCAGCAATGCCACAAGACCACCGCCACAGTCGTTGGAACCTAAACCGTAAAGCGTGTCGCCTTCCTGAACCGGTTTATAGGGATCTCGTGTCCACGTGGCTACGGGTTTGACGGTGTCGATATGGGCATTCAACATCACCGTCGGACGGTTATTATCCCAGTCCTGACAGCCCACCCATAGGTTGTTGCCCTCACGACCGTAGGGCAACTTCCATTCCTCAAGATAACGACTCAGCAGATTGGTTGCCCGTTCTTCATTCCTGCTGACGGACGGTATGGTTATCAGGTCTTTCAGCAGTCTGACAGCATCGTTCAAATAATTGTTTGACTCCATATACTACATTATTTGCCGCAAAGTTACGAAATATATTTGAATCTACCAAAAAAAGATGCCGCGACTCTCGCGAGCTGCAGCATCAAAAAAGCCTATGTTTAACTAAAAATCCTTTTCTCTAAAAGAAATTTTCAGCCTTACGGCTAAAAATTTGAAAGTTTAAAAGGGAATTTCACAATTGCCTCCTGTTATCCACAGCTGAAAACTTTCTCTTACCAATAACTAAAAACCTAAAACTATAAATATTACTACTAACCTAAAACAATCTATTAACCTTTTGACGATGCAAAGATATATCTTTTTTTGATATCTTGCAATACTTTTTTGCGAATAAGTGTATAAAAACCCATCATTCTTGACATAAATCAAGCGATTGTGTGCGAAAACACTAAATAATTACTCATTTTCCTTTGTTTTTTGCAAAACTTGCAGTACCTTTGCGGGCAAAATAATAATAAGGTATCAAATATGAAGAAACTATTAGCAGTTATTATCGTCTTGCTTGTGGCGATTCTCATGGCATTGACCGTACCCGACAAGCAGAAACACAAGGACGCCATGATGGAGGCTGTCAACGAGTTTGTGGAAGAAGAGACCGTCGATAAATTGGGCGACAATATTCTTGCCAAACTGGGTAAGGGTGTTGTGGTGAAGACCGTCGAGACAGCGCTCAACTCAAAACTCAAGGTCGACAACTATTACCTCTTTAATACCACGCACGTGCGCCTGAAGGGGGAAGACCAGATCTTGTCAGTAGGTATGTTCGGTCATGTGTTCACCTTCGATAAGCAGATGCTTCGTGACAAACTGAACGAAGCACTGAATGCCAAGGAAGAGGCCGCCAGCGAGAAAGAGGCTGCCAAGGAGAGTGCCAAGGAACTGAAACGCCTACAGAAGGAACAGAAGAAGCGCGAGAAGGAACTGGCCAAAGAACAGAAAAAACGCGAAGAAGAGGCCGCCAAGGAAGCCAAGCGTCAGGCCAAGGAAGCCAAACGCAAAGCCAAGGAAGCCGAAAAGGAGGCTAAGCGGAAGGCTAACGAAGCCAAGAACTGATGCGGGTTCTGATTGTCAATACCAGCGAGCGGACGGGTGGGGCGGCTGTGGCTGCCAACCGTCTGATGAAGGCCCTCAACAATAATGGCGTGAAGGCCAAGATGCTGGTGCGCGACAAGGAGAGCGATGCACTGACGGTAGTTGGATTACCGAAGTCGCCGTTGCTCCATTGGCATTTCCTCTGGGAGCGGTTGGTCATCTTCGTCCGGAGTCGGTTCTCACGGAAACATCTGTTTGAGATCGACCTTGCCAATACCGGTTCTGACATCACCCGTCTGCCGGAGTTCCAGGAGGCCGACGTCATCCATCTGCACTGGATCAATCAGGGCATGCTTTCGCTGAGTGGCATCCATAAGATCCTGCGAAGCGGCAAACCCGTCGTATGGACCATGCACGACATCTGGCCTGCCACAGCCATCTGTCATCTCACATTAGGATGCCGGAGTTTTACCTCGACTTGTAAGTCATGCCGACTGTTGCCTGGCAGTAGCGGACTTGCCCAGAGTGTGTGGCGCAAGAAACAACGACTGCTCGAAGACGGCAATATCTTCTTTGTGGCGTGTAGCCGTTGGCTGGAGTCGGAGGCCAAGGCCAGTGCACTGTTGAAAGGACATAAAATCACGAGTATCCCCAATCCGATAGATATACATATATATAATAGGTGTAACAAACAGGAGGCCCGCCAGCGCCTCGGACTGCCTGCCGACAAGAAACTGATCCTCTTCGTCTCACAGCGTGTGACCAACCGCAACAAGGGCATGGCCTATTTGATGGAGGCCTGTGATCAATTGAAGGATCTTCCGCAGTTGGGCGTTGTTATCTTAGGCGGTCATGCAGAGGAGATCACCACTCAACTACCAACATTCCCCCTTGGCTATGTTAACGACGAGCACCGTATCGTCGATGTCTACAATGCCGTCGATGTCTTCGTCCTGCCGTCGCTGTCGGAGAACCTGCCCAACACCATCATGGAGGCAATGGCCTGTGGTGTGCCTTGTGTCGGATTCAGGGTAGGGGGCATTCCCGAGGAAATCGACCACAAGCAGAACGGCTATGTCGCCGACTACCGCAGTGCGGAGGATCTGGCACGTGGCATCCGTTGGATACTCACCGAGGCCGACTATGAGTCTCTCTGCCAGCATGCCGTCCACAAAGTTGCCCAGAACTACTCCCAACAGAGCGTGGCCATTAAATACCTCGATGTCTATCAGCAGGCGATGGCCTTCAAACACTACGGTCTATGATTCGCATTACCTACGTCACCATCACCTACAATGCGGAGAAGGTGCTCCAGCGCACCCTCGACAGTGTGCTGCAGCAGGACTATCCCGACATCGTCCACCTCATCATCGACGGGGCCTCGACAGACGGGACGTTGGAGATGGTAAACGACTATATCGAACGTTCCAATGCCGCCAATAACGGTCACCGTATCCAGATGACCTCAGAACCCGACAAGGGCATCTACGATGCGATGAACAAAGGTCTGCGTTCCCTCGACGGTGACTATGTCTGTTTCCTCAACGCCGGCGATTTCCTTCCCGTCCCCGACACCGTCAGCAAGATTGTTTCTGCAGGAGTCAGGAGTCAGGAGTCTGGAGTCGGTAGGCAATTGCCTGCCGTCCTTTATGGCGACACGGATATCGTCGATGGTGAGGGCCGTTTCCTGCATCCCCGTCGTCTGGCTCCGCCAGAGCACCTCACGTGGAAGTCCTTCCGCCATGGAATGCTCGTCTGTCATCAGGCCTTTTATGCCCGTACCGACTTCGCCATTGCCACACCCTACGACCAGCAGTTCCGCTATTCTGCCGATGTCGATTGGTGCATCCGTGTGATGAAGGCTGCCGCTAAGGAGAACGTCCCCCTGCTGAACCTCCACATGGTAGTGGTCAATTATACCGAGGAGGGCCAGACTACCCTCCACCATCGTGAGTCGCTTCTGGAGCGCTACCGTGTGATGAACCGCCACTACGGTTACATCCAGACCTTCTTCATGCATTGTTGGTTCATCATCCGCTCTTTTATCAAGAAATAAATGAGTGTTTCCCTATAATCTTATTGATTGCTTAAAGTGTGTTAATAATTCGCACTCTTATGCAAGTTTTTCCACTTTTAGGGATTTATATAAATAGAGATTATAGCGGAAATGCCACAAGTGATCTTTATCGGAGACGAGGAACAACGCTTGGTAGAGCGGTTGCAGGAAAACGACAGGACTGCAGCCAGAGAGTTCTATGCCCTTTATGCTGACAGTCTCTTCGGTGTCTGCTCACGATACATCACTGACGAGGAAGACCAGAAAGATGTGTTCCAGAACACGCTTGTCCATATCTTCTCCCACATAGGCGAATTCGAGTATCGCGGAGTGGGCTCCTTGCAGGCTTGGACGACGAAGGTGGCCGTCAACGAGTCGCTGAAGTTCCTTAAAAGGAAGGGACACCATGAGGCACTGCCACTGGACCACGCTACGGTTGTCGAACTTGAAGACAACGCTCCGCCCATCAGCGATATTCCGCCAGACATCATCCGCCAGATGCTGAACCGCCTGCCTACGGGCTACCGCACAGTGCTAAACCTCTTCTTCTTCGAAGGCAAGAGTCATCAGGAGATAGCCCGTCTGCTTGGCATCAGGAAAGACAGTTCTGCCTCTCAACTGCTTAGGGCGAAAGAGATGCTGCTAAAGATGATCAGAAAGTATAACAACGATAATCCCCACGACGATGAATGACGAACAGTGGAAAGAACAGATGCGACAGAAGATGGCAGACTATAAACGGCCTGCCCCTGAGGTGTCGTGGGATGAGTTAGACCGTGCGCTGGCTGCTGGTAAGGTGCGCAAGACTCGTCTGCTTTGGCTGCGTCGCATGGCTGCCGCCGTCGCCGTCCTGCTGATAGCCGGTGTAGGCTATTGGGGCTTCCTGCAGAATCACAGCGACGAGAATCATGGGGTCAGGTCGGAGAATCATGGGGACTGGCACAATGATCGTAGCGCAGCGGAGATCAGGGTGCCTGTCCCCGTGATTCTGGATTCAGTTCCAAATCAAAACCAGCCCCCTACGATTCCACAAAATTCAACCCCTGCGATCCTCGCATCATCAGCACAAAAGCCTACCATGACTGTTGCACTTGAGAATCATGGGGACTGGCACAATGATAGTAGTGAAGCGAAGATCAGGGTGCCTGTCCCTGTGATTTCTGCCCCTGAAATTTCTGAAGAAAAGGAACAACCCCATACCACCGAGAAGAAGGCGAAGCCTGCCGACTATATTCCCTCCGTCATCTATCCTTCTGACCTCCATCAGCGGAAACGGTCAGACAACCGCCTGACAGCCAAAGCCTATATTTCGAGCACGATGAATGACAGACTAAAAATATATAATAGCCTACAAGGAAATATAAAAGAGATCAAAGATACAACGCATATCAAACAGCATATCAATCACCATCAACCTGTGCGCTTTGGTCTTTCTATGCGGTATCGACTTGATAATCGCTGGAGTCTGGAGAGTGGACTAACCTACACCCGCCTCTCATCTGATATCACGACAACGGTGGATGGTGTAACCACTATGACGGAACAGCGGCTCAACTATATTGGCCTCCCGCTGAATGTCAGTTATGACCTATGGAAGAGTGGCCACTTCGGTTTTTATTTGACAACTGGTGGCACAATAGAAAAGTGTCTCAATATAAGTTCATGGCAGTTCTCGCTCAACGGGGCCGCTGGAGCAGAATATAAATTGACGGATGTTTTCAGCCTCTACGCTGAGCCAGGCTTAGGCTATTATTTCAAGGACGGCAGCACCACGCCAACCATCTATCAGGACCGTCCATTGAACTTCAATCTCAGCGTTGGTCTTCGCTTCAATTTGAAATAACCTGTCGGTTAAAGTGTGTTAATTATTAATGCCCTCACGCAAGTTTTTCCACCTTTGTGGATTTAATAGATAGAGGACTGCGATAATAGTCTCTATTGAATGACAGATTATTAACTTAATAGATTTACAATTATGAAGAAAGTATTTTTTGTTTTAGGTGTATTGCTTTCGCTTGGATTGTTCTGGGCTTGTAGCAGTGATGATGACATGAATAACATTGGGAATGACGGAATGATACCGATTCTTAAAGACAGTTTGGTTGAAGAAAGATTAAAAGATATTCATGAAGATGACTACACGGGGCACTTAAGTTATGAAGAGTGGCTTAAAACCTGGGTTATCAGTTACTATCACCCTGGCTCTATTGATTGGGTTGATATCTATTATCCTATGAATCTTCCAGATGAGTTAGTTATGAATAAGGAAGAAGGGGTAGATGTGTCTTTTTCTGGGAAAGTTGTCAAGATGACCGATGAGGATATCAAAACACTACAGATTCCACTTTTGGGAGGATTTAAATATTATTATGTTTACCTGACCAAAATAAAGAAAACGGAATGATTATGAACTGTAATAAAGAAAATGAATATAGTTAACGATAATTAGCACTTAGTGCTGATTCGTACCCTCTCATGGGGGCTTCTCGCCCCCACACCCCTCGGTGTTTTCAGGTATTAGATTTTCCAACCTGATACACTTTGGAAAAATGCAGGAGTTACTTTTTTGAAGATATGTAACCATCAACATAGGGTTTCTCCTGAGTGACAACGGCAAAAGCCTGACGGATGAGTTTGTTAGCTACAGCTATGACAGCGACTTTTCCAGGCTTGCCATTAGACCGCAAACGGTCATAACAGGCTCTGCATTCAGTGTTGCATCTCAGAGATGCGAATGCTGCCACATAGAGCTGACTCCTTAAAGAAATAGTCGCTGGGACAGGTACTTGGGTATGACGGCTCCTATGACTCATACCTGTCCCCACGGCTAACAGTTTCGGGGCAAACTTATGCACAGGGGGTAGAAACATGCCTCAGATTCAGGGCATACTTTTCCGAGGTCGGAATTCCTTGCCTCAGATTCGGGACAGACTTTTGCACGGTATGCATCGACGTGCCCGAGATTCAGGGCTAACTTTACCCCGGTGGGGGATGACATATAGACGGATCACAGGGGGTCAGCAGCGCTGTGAGGTTTTGTCGTTTCCATATTATTCTTATTATTTGCTTAAAGTGTGTTAATAGTTAGCACGCTCAGGCAAGTTTTTCTATCTTTGTGGATTATATAGATAGAGAATAGTGCGTCAATGCCACACGTGACTTTAATCGGTAACGAAGAACAACGCTTGGTAAAGCGGTTGCAGGAAGGAGATAAGACTGCGGCCAGAGCGTTCTATGCCCGTTATGCAAACAGTCTTGCTGGCATCTGTATGCGATACATCGCTGATGAGGAAGACCTGAAGGATGTGCTCCAGAATGCACTCGCCCACATCTTCTCCCATATAGGCGAATTCGAGTATCGCGGGCCTGGTTCTCTGAAGGCTTGGGCAACGAAGGTGGTAGTCAACGAGTCACTGAAGTTCCTGAGAACGAAAGAGCACCATGTGGAGTTGCAACAGAACTATGACGTCGTTGATGAACATGATGACGACATCCCTCCCCTCAGCGACATTCCACCGAATGCCATCCGCCAGATGCTGAGCCGCCTGCCTACGGGCTACCGCACAGTGCTGAACCTCTACGTCATGGAAGGCAAGAGCCATCAGGAGATAGCCACCTTGCTCGGTATAGCGAAGGACACTTCGGCCTCGCAATTGTATAAGGCGAAAAAGATGCTGGCTATGATGATTAAAAAGTATAATAACGAAAATCCCCACGACGATGAATGAGGAATGGATAGAACAGATGCGACAGAAGATGGCAGACTACCAGTGGCCTGCCCCTGAGTTGTCGTGGGATGAGTTAGACCGTGCGCTGGCTGCTGGTAAGGTGCGCAAGACCCATGTGCTCTGGCTGCGGCGCATGGCGGCTGCCGCCGCCGTCCTGCTGATAGCCGGAGTAGGCTATTGGGGGCTCCAGGAGAATCATAGTGACAGGTCGGAGAATCATGGGGACTGGCACAATGATCGTAGCGCAGCGGAGATCAGGGTGCCTGTCCCCGTGATTCAGGATTCAGTTCCGAATCAAGACCTTGTCCCTGCCATTCCCCAGAAATCAACCCCTGCGATCCTCGCATCATCAGCACAAAAGCCTGTCATGACTGATGCACCTGAGAATCATGGGGACTGGCACAATGATAGTAGTGAAGCGAAGATCAGGGTGCCTGTCCCTGTGATTTCTGAAATTTCTGAAGAAAAGGAACAACCTCATACCGTTGAGAAAAAGGCGAAGCCCACTGACTATATTCCCTCCGTCATCTATCCTTCCGACTTCCTTCAGCGGAAGCACTTAGACAACCGCCTGACGGCTAAGGTCTATATGTCGAGCACGATGATAGGAAGCAAGACAGTATTGTTCTCCAACTCCTTAGGTTCTATTCATGTGGATACGATTCAGACCGTCCATCACCGTCAGCCTGTGCGCTTTGGCTTTTCGTTGCGCTATCGGCTTGATAATCGCTGGAGTCTGGAGAGCGGACTGACCTACACCCGTCTTTCATCGGATATTACCACAAAAGAAAAAGGTGTGACCACTATGACGGAACAACGGCTCAACTATATCGGACTTCCATTTAATATCAGTTATGACCTATGGAAGAGTCGCCACTTCGGTCTTTACCTGACAACTGGCGGAACGATAGAAAAGTGTCTCAATACAAGTTCTTGGCAGTTCTCGCTTAACGGAGCCGCTGGAGCAGAATATAAACTGACGGATGTTTTCAGCCTCTACGCTGAGCCAGGCTTAGGCTATTATTTCAATGACGGCAGCACCACGCCTACCATCTATCAGGACCGTCCGCTGAACTTCAATCTCAGCGTTGGTCTTCGCTTCAATTTGAAATAATCTGTCGGTTAAAGTGTGTTAATAATGTCAAATCTCAGGCAAGTTTTTCGGTCTTTGTGGATTTAATAGATGGAGGGCTGCAAAAAGCCTCTAATGAATGACAGATTATTAATTTAATAGATTTACAATTATGAAGAAAGTATTTTTTATTTTAGGTGTGCTGCTTTCGCTTGGAATGTTCTGTGCCTGCAGCAGTGATGATGAGGTTGATTCAGAATCTTCTGATGGTATAGTTGATTTAACCCCAATTGATGAAGGAGATGATTTTGCTGTGATATCAGATTTCTTCAAAACAGCATTGGGCGAATATGATGCCGAAAAGCCTTTTGATTTCAAAAACAATTTAAGCAATGAAGAAAATCCATGCATTGTCATTAATAATGAAGATGATTTCAAGGAAGCATATACGGGTGATTTGAGTCTTCCTGTAATAGATTTTTCAAAATACACTCTGATAATTGGGAAAATATTAGTGAGTGCAGGAACATTTATTGACAATGTGTACATTAAAACTAACAGTGCGAATACAACTCTCTTCGTCGATTGCATAATGGATACCAAGGGGGGGTATCTTGGCAATTTTTATTGGGATTATTATTGGAAACTCTTTCCCAAATTCCATGCCTCAAATATTAATGTAGAGGTCAGCAAAGAGAAAGGTGAGGTTGATGATAGCAAAAAACGATAAGATATGAATAAGAAAATCCTTTTGTTATTTGTCTTTTCATTAATAAATTTTAGCCTATTATATGGTGAAGATAAAGCAGAGAAACTTGTTCGGAAATCAGGTTCGATTTACCGAATGGTAAATGATAAACTTATCAAATTGGATAAGATAGTCGCTGGGACAGATACTGTTTTAAAAACCAAACTTTTTGGATTAAAAGTGAGGCATTTTAACAATTCTTGTCTATTGATTGCATTTACACGCAGCATTCATGCCCTGTTTTCAATGTAAATTGCGACAGG